>Ga0302349_1000603_pt1 | contig 39593 bp, 30 predicted proteins | sample PhyAR1_FD_202176 | JGI IMG/M metagenome (GOLD analysis project Ga0302349, IMG submission 202176) | Leaf surface microbial communities from alfalfa plants in UC Gill Tract Community Farm, Albany, California, United States - DLSL A.R1... | ecosystem: Host-associated > Plants > Phyllosphere >... | reverse complement strand
GCAGAGCTGGGACTGATTACCTACCAGACGGAATATGATCCGCTTATCGGGTGCTACATTCCGACCGATATCACGTTCACACCGGCACTGTTTGCCGCTCTCGATGTGTCTGAGGATGCAGTGGCAGCTGCGCGCCGCAGTCGTGTTGAATGGGAAAACAGACAGCGCAAAAAGCAGGGGCTGGATACCCTGGGTATGGATGAACTGATAGCGAAAGCCTGGCGTTTTGTGCGTGAGCGTTTCCGCAGTTACCAGACAGAGCTTAAGTCCCGGGGAATAAAGCGTGCCCGTGCGCGTCGTGATGCGAACAGGGAACGCCAGGATATCGTCACCCTGGTGAAACGACAGCTGACGCGTGAAATCTCGGAAGGGCGCGTCACTGCCAATCGTGAGGCGGTAAAACGCGAAGTGGAGCGTCGTGTGAAGGAGCGCATGATTCTGTCACGTAACCGAAATTACAGCCGGCTGGCCACAGCCTCCCCCTGAAAGTGACCTCCTCTGAATAATCCGGCCCGCGCCGGAGGCATCTGCACGCCTGAAGCCTGTCAGCGAACAAAAAAAGCAGCATCACATACAAAAAACGACCTCATCATCCACCTTCTGGTGCATCCGGTCCCCCCTGTTTTTAATACAAAATACGCCTCAGCGACGGGGAATTTTGCTTATCCACATTTAACTGCAAGGGACTTCCCTATAAGGTTACAACCGTTCATGTCATAAAGCGCCAGCCGCCAGTCTTACAGGGTGCAATGTATCTTTTAAACACCTGTTTATATCTCCTTTAAACTACTTAATTACATTCATTTAAAAAGAAAACCTATTCACTGCCTGTCCTGTGGACAGACAGATATGCACCTCCCACCGCAAGCGGCGGGCCCTAACCGGAGCTACTTTAGTTACAACACTCAAATACAACCACCAAGAAAACCCCGGTCCAGCGCAGAACCGAAACCACAAAGTCCCTCCCTCATAACTGAAAAGCGGCCCCGCCCCGGCCCAAAGGGCCGGAACAGAGTCGCTTTTAATTATGAATGTTGTAACTAATAACTATCATCGCTGTCAATCTTCTGGCTGGAAATTCTCAGTACACGCTCGTAAGCGGCCCTGACGGCCCGCTAACGCGGAGATACGCCCCGACTTCGGGTAAACCCTCGTCGGGACCACTCCGACCGCGCACAGAAGCTCTTTCATGGCTGAACGTGGGTATGGTCTGGCAGGGCTGGGGATGGGTAAGGTGGAATCTATCAATCCGTACCGGCTTACGCCGGGCTTCGGCGGTTTTACACCTGTGCTACATGTAACAACAGAGTGCCGCCTTCCATGCCGCTGCAGCGGCATTTGTTGATGGTCATATCCGAAAGATTATATGTATACACGTAGTAATGATGAGGTAATAAATGAGGCTGGTTAAAAATTAACGGGAGATACAATGATTCAGACACGTAATCAATATCTGCAGTTTATGCTGGTTCTGCTGGTTGCAGGGGCATTAGTTGGGGGGCCATGGTGCTGTTCTGGTGTACCTGCTGTGTATTTTCTGGGACTAACATAGCAGGGTTGCTCCGCTACCATTTGTTGGTCAGCTCCGCAATGTTGGAGCTCTGAGGTTAGTTATCGCGCTGGTTGTACTGTATGTCGGTAGATTTCTGCTGAGAACAGTGCTCGACCTGTCCACAGGGTCAGTTATTACGAAACTTTTTGCTGATAAGTCCATACCCGATGTGATCCTGACATTACTGATCGTCTTTATCCTTGGCCCGCTGAATGAGGAAATGCTGTTCCATGGGATCTTGCTGAATGTCTTCTGTTCGCGCTATAAGTGGACAATGTGGCTGGGGTACTGATAACGTCTTTGCTGTTTGTGACCGTACATACGCAGTATCAAAATCTGCTGACCCTAGCAGAAATTTTTCTGGCGGGGCTAATTACATCAGCAGCCCGGATCAGAAATGGCGGTCTGCTGCTACCAGTATTACTGCATATGGAAGCAACCTAGCTGGGTTTACTATTGGGCTGAAAAGTTATTTTTTTATTAAACATTTGCGTAAAGCCCAGTATGTTTTTCTTATGATAAATATAATATTCATGAAGTGAAATATGCATACCATTAGAATGAAGAATGGTTGGCGGCTCTGTCATGCTAGCCTTCTGAAATGACACGGAAAAAGAACTATGTCGGTAGGATCACGCTGGTACAAATTTGATTTTCATAATCATACGCCTGCTTCGGATGATTACGGGATTTCAGACGTCACTCCCAGAGACTGGCTTCTGGCTTACATGCGGCAACAGGTCGACTGTGTTGTCATCAGCGATCATAATAGTGGCGCATGGGTCGATACCTTGAAAGATGAATTGGAGCGGATGCGCCAGGAAGCGACTACCTGCGGCTTACCTGGCTTTCGCCCTCTGACTCTGTTCCCAGGAGTGGAATTGACCGCTACAGGAAATGTCCATATCCTGGCCATACTGCACACACAAAGCACCAGTGCTGATGTGGAGAGACTTCTCGGCCAATGCAACAATAGCTGTCCCATCCCGCGAGATGTTCATAATCACCAGCTTGTTCTCCAGTTGGGGCCTGCTGGCATTATCAATGTTATCCGCCGTAATCCGGAGGCTTTGTGTATACTTGCGCACATCGACGCACCTAAAGGGGTGTTACAAAGCCTGACTAATCAAGGCGAACTTGAGGCGGCCTTTCGTGAAAAACCCCATGCGGTGGAGATTCGGTACAGTGCAGGCGATATTACTGATGGTACCCACAAACGTCTTATCCAGGAGCTACCGTGGATCCGGGGCTCTGATGCACATCATATTGATAATGCAGGTGTACGAACCTGTTGGCTGAAGATGTCTTCACCTGATTTCTACGGCCTCAAGTATGCATTGCTCGATCCGGAGAATTGCGTACTGTTTGACAAAAAACCGCCAGAGGCTCCTGCTTGTCATCTGCGCAGCCTGAAGTTGAGAACTCGCCACTGTCGTCCTGCTGAGCAGGAGGCTGCCGTTGTGGAATTCAGTCCGTTTTATAACGCCGTTATCGGCTCCCGGGGTAGCGGTAAATCTACACTCATCGAAAGCATTCGTCTTGCTATGCGAAAAACCGAAGGATTAACCTTGGGGCAGCGCCAAAAGCTTGAACAGTTTAGCCTTACGGGGGGAGGAATGGATGCTAACTCCTTCATTGAATGTGTGTACCGCAAAGACGGCACTGATTTCAGACTTAGCTGGCGGCCTGATGGTAACCATGACTTACATATCTTCAGTGAAGGTGAATGGATTCCTGACAATCACTGGTCGGCCGACCGTTTTCCACTCTCGATCTACAGCCAGAAAATGCTTTATGAACTGGCTTCAGACTCCGGAGCATTTTTGCGCGTTTGTGACGAGAGTCCGTTTGTCAACAAGCGGGCTTGGAAAGAACGCTGGGATCAGCTGGAAAGGGATTATCTAAATGAGCAAATCACGCTGCGTGGCTATCTGGCCAGACAGGTGAGTGCTGGGGTGCTGCAGGGGGAGTTATCCGATGCTGAACGCGCCGTCAGTCAGTTACAGTCAAGTGCATATTATCCGGTTTGCACCAGACTAGCTGTAGCCCGGACTGAATTGTCAGCAGCAACCACCTCCCTTGAGTTATATGAGCAACGTATTGCGGCCTTGCTGGCGTTGCTGGAGAAACCTCTGCCAGTTTCAGTTGCTCCGTCGGCACCGTCCGAGCCGCTGGCGGTATTTATGACGCACCTGTCATCCGTACAACAAAATTATGGTCAGCGTCTCCACGCCCTGCTGTCAGAATGTGCCACTGAACTTAGCACCATCAGGGCAGATAATCCTTTTGTAACTCTCGGGGAAACCGTTCGTGACCAGGAGGTGAATGTTGAGCATGAGGCAGTTGCTCTACGTGCTCAGGGACTCAATCCGGATGTACTCGACGAATTGATGACTCGTTGTGAGTCGTTGAAGAATGAGCTTAAAAATTACGACGGACTTGATGGAATGATCGCCTCTTCGGTAGCTCGTTCGGAGCAGTTGCTGGCTGAAATGCGCACTCATCGGATGGCGTTGACAGAAAACCGAAAGGCATTTTTGTCTTCTCTGTCACTTCGCGATCTGGACATCAAGATTCTGCCTCTTTGCGCCCCCCATGAGGACATTCTGGCTGACTATCAGGCTGTTACCGGCATCAGCAGTTTTGCCGAACGTATCTACGATCACGATAACAAAAGTGGGTTGCTTCACCGTTTCATCAGCGAGCGCCCGTTCTCTCCGTTGCCGGCCGCAACGGAGAGAAAATATGCGTTGCTGAATGAACTTAAAGCGTTACATTTTGCTATCCGTTCCGAAGATACTGGGGTGGGGGAGGGGCTTCATGGTGCCTTCAGAAATCGTCTTAAGGCGTTGAATGATGGACAGCTTGATGCCCTGCAATGCTGGTATCCGGATGACGGCATCCACATTCGTTATCGGGCTCCCGGAGGGCAGATGGAAGACATTTCTTCTGCTTCTCCAGGACAAAAAGGAGCGAGCATGCTGCAGTTCCTGTTATCTTATGGCACCGATCCACTTCTGCTCGATCAGCCGGAGGACGACCTAGATTGCCTAATGCTGAGCACGGGGGTGATTCCTGCCATCATGTCGAATAAGAAACGCCGGCAACTGATTATCGTGTCTCATTCTGCCCCGATCGTGGTGAATGGTGATGCGGAATACGTTATCAGTATGAAACATGATCGTACAGGCCTGTATCCGGGACTTTGTGGAGCGCTTCAGGAGACGTCGATGAAGGCGCTTATTTGTCAGCAAATGGAAGGTGGTGAAAAGGCGTTCCGTTCGCGATATGAGCGTATACTCAGTTAAAGAACTGAACTGCTCATAAGCTGTTTTTCTAGGGCCCCAGAAAAACAGCATGACATGACGAAAAAATGGCGTGAATACCGGGAAATTGCTGAAGCGTGCTGTTTTAAGCATCTAGTCCCCAAGATGAGCTTACCATAAACACCAGTGAATGCCGGGCAGGACCTGTAAAGTCAGCTAACTTTACTTTTCCCTTATTCGCCGTGGGGCGACTCAACGAGGTAGGTGTCACGAACGGTGCCAAAGTGAACCACATCCAGCACCTCAAATCAGATCCTTGGGGGAATCTGCTCTCCTGATTCAGGAGTGCTTATGGTCACTTTTGAGACAGTTATGAAAATTAAAATCCTGCACAAGCAGGGAATGAGTAGCCGGGCGTTTGCCAGAGAAATGGGGATCTCCCGCAATACCGTAAAACGTTATTTGCAGGCGAAATCCGAGCCGCCCAAATATACACCGCGACCAGCTGTTGCTTCACTCCGGGATGAATACCGGGGGATATTCGTCAACGTATCGCAGATGCTTATCCTTACCAATAGAGTATATAATAACACACCTGCCATGGTTGGTATTAAGTGGCAATTCTGATCTGAATAATGAGTAAAAGGAGAGAGAGCTGAACGGGAGATAATTCGGCTCTCTGTGTCATTTTCTTGCAGTCAGCTTTATCAGTCAGAGTGAAGACAAGCAGATTTAGCTGGCGCACAAGATTTCATCAAGGTGTGTTCAATGGCTTCGCATGATTTGAGTGTTTTTTTGGAAGAGTTCGGGGCAACGGTACATTTGACGTTGCCTGGTATTGTGTCTGAAAAAGAACGGCTTTTACTCAAGCTGCTAATGGAGGGAATGTCGGTTACAGAAATCTCACAGTACAGAAATCGCAGTGCAAAGACAATTTCACATCAAAAGAAGCAGCTGTATGAAAAACTAGGCATCCAGAGTGATATTACCTTCTGGCGGGATATCTTTTTTCAATATCATCCGCAAGTCAGCAGTTGCACGGGAAATAAAAATAATTTTTATATCCCTGACAACCGTTGTCACCATATTGTCACGCCTGAAGCCATCAGTCTGGCGTTGGAAAACCACGAATTCAAACCGTGGCTCCAACCAATTTTCTGCGCACAGACAGGGGGACTGACGGGCTGTGAAGTGCTTGTTCGCTGGGAACATCCGCAAACGGGAATTATCCCACCGGATCAGTTTATTCCTCTGGCGGAGTCATCCGGTCTTATTGTCATAATGACTCGCCAGCTGATGAAACAGACTGCGGATATTCTGATGCCAGTAAAACATTTGCTGCCGGATAATTTCCATATTGGAATCAACGTCTCGGCAGGATGTTTTTTGGCCGCAGGATTTGAAAAAGAGTGCCTGAACCTGGTCAAGAAATTAGGAAACGATAAAATCAAACTGGTTCTCGAGTTAACAGAACGTAACCCCATTCCGGTAACGCCAGAAGCCAGAGCGATATTTGACAGCCTTCATCAGCACAACATTACCTTTGCGCTGGATGACTTTGGTACGGGTTATGCGACCTATCGTTATCTGCAGGCGTTTCCGGTCGATTTTATTAAAATTGACAAGTCGTTTGTGCAAATGGCGAGTGTTGACGAAATCTCCGGTCATATTGTGGACAATATTGTCGAACTGGCGCGTAAGCCTGGTCTGAGTATCGTAGCGGAAGGAATAGAAACCCAGGAGCAGGCAGATTTAATGATCGGTAAAGGCGTTCACTTTTTGCAGGGCTATTTCTACTCTCCTCCAATGTCAAGTGTGGATTTTATTTCAAAGTGGCTGATAAAAAATACTTTATTTTCTTGAGTAAAATATTTATTACACAATGATTTTTATTTATGACACCATATATTTTACATTTAATAAATTACATTAGTGTTAGCTGTATATATGCAAAATAGCCATCATACAGCAACACACGTAATAGAACATATAAATGCATTTCTCGCGGCATTAAGAACAGCAGAACCTGAATTATTTAAACCATTAATAAATCAATATATTTTTAAAAAATCGAACCGCAGAGTTCGTAGCAACAACATTTTATCGCTACAAAAACACATCATATATAAAATATTAACGTTAGAAATAATATTACCTTTTGGATTGACATACTTCTTTTATCTTCAGTAAGAGTAGTTTACAATAGAAATAATGAAGTTATAAATATATTGGATAATCCTTTATGTAAGAATGTAAATGGTAAAATCGCTAAAGGATACCTTGATATAGCTCTGTTACAGCCTACAACGCGATAATAACGGGTTCGTAACGCGTGGTACCAGGGGCAAAAATAGTAAACTGTTCTGCACGGGTTCAGACTCCGGCAGACCTGACGGATGCTGAGTCCAAGAAACGAAATTTACGCATAGCGATCTTCTTCATTGGTAGATTGATTATGCCGGATGACCACTAAATGTGAATGGTACGATTATGCGGAATGGTGATACCTTTGTTTAAGGTATCAATTATAATCATGCTCTTTTAAGAACTTTTGCGACTGTTGGCTGAGAATGGTGCTCATCTATCGCACGTAGCAATGTAATGCTTCTATAACAGCTGAGTATAATCAATGGTAAGAATGTGCTGCAATGCCTTGATTGACTCAGTTGCATTGAATCATTGGTATTACCTGAAGGTATAGATCATACCATTCTCCAGTTTCATAAAAAGTACGGCACATATTATTACAATATGTGCCGCCAGACGTTTATTTCAAAACCTGTTTTTTGTATTATGGTTAAATCACCAGCCTACAGCAATACCACCGCCAATGACAGCTCCGTCAGTATTGTTCCACGATGAGGATACCCTGACGTGGGTGTTTTCATTAATGTTGTATTGAGCACCAACAGCAACAGCACTTCCGTTTCGATAGTTACCCACACCTACCCCAGCACTGAATGTCTGATTATTTACATATGGAATGTTGGACATTGCAGCAACAGAAGCAATACCAGCATTGGCTTTCTTGGCATTCGCTTCAATTTTATCGTTTAATTGTTTAAATTTTGAGTTTATTTGGCCCTCAATCTGATTAAACTTATAGTCTGTATATGAGAAAGATTCTTGTTTTGCTGTCTGTATATTTTTATTAATCACAGCATTATTTTTTGTAACTTCCTGATCAGTATATGCCATTGATTCATTTTTGGCATTAGTGATGTTCTGGTTAATCACAGCATTATTTTTTGTAACTTCCTGATCAGTATATGCCATTGATTCATTTTTGGCATTAGTGATGTTCTGGTTAATCACAGCATTGTTCTTTGTAACCTGCTGATCGGTATATGCCATTGACTCATTTTTGGCATTAGTGATGTTCTGGTTAATCACAGCATTGTTCTTTGTAACCTGCTGATCGGTATATGCCATTGACTCGTTTTTGGCATTAGTGATATTTTGATTAATTATAGTATTGTTTTTTTCTATTTCACCGCCAGTATAATCTTTCAGCTGTTTCACGTTAACAGCATCAGTATCCTGAGTACCTGCGGCAACGTGAGTTAACTGCCGGTTTGTATTATCAGAGCCGAAAGAAACGCTGTACTCTCTGTCAGTGGTGCTACCACCACCAATTGCCACACTGTTGTTATGTGTAGCTTCGCTTTGAGAACCCAGAGAAATAGCGTTTTCTGCGTTTGAAATAGCACCTGAGCCTATAGCTAATGTATCACCTGCTGTTGCCTGTGCAGATGAGCCAAAAGCTACGCTATTTTCTCCGGTCGCTTTTGATGCTGCGCCAACACTTGTTGAGTTCGCTGCGGCTTCACTTGCTGCACCATTCGCTACAGCAGAGTCCCCTGTAACTTTGCTGAATGAACCTATTGCAACGGAGTTGTTTCCTTCAACGCTGGAATTGGCACCAATAGCTGATGATGAGTTTCCTTCCGCTGAAGATAATGCACCAATAGCGGTGTTGTAATCGCCATTAGTTTTTGAGCTTGAGCCAATAGCTGAAGATAATACTCCTGTTGCAGATGATGAGGCACCAATAGCTGTAGAATAATCACTATTTGCTGAGCTTCCAGTACCAGCATTATAATTTCCATTTGATGCATAACAATTGACAGAAATTGCAAAAGCTAATGAGGTAATGACAAGGTTTTTCATGGGAATAATCTAAAGTAAAATCTTATTAAACACACAAAAAAAATAAAACCGGCGCATTCTATTTTCTTGTTTATTGTATTTCAATGCGGGGGAATGTATTTTTTTGCAAAAATATGTTAACGCGTCGTTGCAAATGTAAATGGTGCTTAAATTGATTTAACTGATTGTTATTATTCAGTATTTAGAATTATATGAAAAATAGTTATGGAATTTATGTTTTACGCATAATTATTTATATAAATTATATTTATCAATAAAAAGCTCAACGTACATTCATTCAGACATCGTGCGGGATGCTCCTGTTAGAGGTTACCAGCCCCCTGCTGGCCTCAGAGCTCTCCGATTCATGGACGTCTTGGATAATAATCATACCGGGTCTGGCTGGCCCTCCTTGGTATAAGGGAGATAAACAAAACAACTTGCGAGTAAATACTAGGCAAAACATCCGAATACCATCTAAATTTTGCAAATTAATTCGACCTGAATATTAAAGTCGAGCTATTGAATTAACCTGACTATCAGTTAGGTCTTATAGCTGGTTACCCGGGAAAATCGTTACAGCTTTATGGGGTCAGCCCACAACTGGCAACTATTATATCTATAGTTGCGAGCGAAACTTCCGTGATGAAACAGACTCCTGAAACGCAGTACTGCTCTGCTGAAGTGAATAGCATTGCGCTTAACAGTGATTTTTTGTTTTCAAGAGCTGTTAAAGCTCAAATGTCAATGGCTATGGTGTTTTCAACTGCGGCTATTTTTCACTCCTTATTGCTCCTGGTTGTCCCCAATTAGGCTTAAGGAAAGGTTGATGCCCCGCCAAACTCAAGATAAATTTTTGCCAGATTCTGCAACTGATTGAAGCGGTTTTCATCCAGTCGCAGCTCCGCCTGACGGCGTCTTTCCTGAGCATCAAGCCAGAATGAAATACGTACTGCACCATGCCGGTAACGAACTTCGTTTAACCACTCTGACTTACGTGCAAGTTCCAGTTCTTCCCTGAGTCTTGTCTCCTGAAGCAGCAACTGGTTACGAAATGAAAGCGCGTCCTCTATACTGCTCATTGCCTTATAAAGTAGCTGTTTAAACTCCAGCACTCGCTGTTCGTAATCGTTACGGGCAATTTTTACCTCTATGTCCCGCTGTCGCCACTCCAGGAACGGTAGCGTCAGGTTAGCGCCTACGGAACCGACCGGATTATGCAGTAATGCCAGTAGCGAAGCGCTGCTGGTACCCAAAGCGCCTGTCAGGTTGAAGGTGGGGTAATATTCGCTACGCTTGATATCAACCGTAGCCAGCGCCTCACGCAACTGCCACTCTTTAGCACTTATGTCAGGCCGGCGCATCAGTATGCTGGCAGGAATATTCGCATTGACCTTAGGCAGGCTTCCTTTTGGCAGCGTTGTGGGCTCGACTATCTGGCAACCGGGCACGGTGCCGAGCAAAACGGCCTGCTGATTGAGTAGCTGTGAATGTTCTCGTTGTAGCCCTGTAAGCTGGTTCTCTTGCGTGAGCAGGTTTTGCTGCGCGTCAATCACATCCAGCGACGAGATATTTCCTGCACGATAGCGAACCTCGGCCAGACGCAGCGTCTCTTTTGCATAGTCAATACTCTGCTGGAGGGTGGCAATTTGTTGATTTACAAAACCGATACGCCAGTAATTATTGCTGGCCTCTGAAAGCAGCATCAGGCGCGCGGAGCGAAAATCTTCTTCACTGGCATGGACTGCCCACTCAGCAACATCACGCTGACGGGCAATTTTTCCCCAGAGATCCAGCTCATAGCTGGTGCCAAGGCTGGCAGAACCGCTTTTTGCCCAGCCGGACGAGTTATTCAGCTGTTTTTTTCCGTCCATACTCAGTGCCCCCTTTAGTGCAGGAGTATTGGTGATACCTGTTCTTTCCGCATCCAGCTGCGCCCGATGTATCCGCAGTGCAGCTATAGCTATGTCGTTATTACTTGTCATCACCAGGTGAAGCCAGTTATCGAGATTAGGATCGTTAAATTCTTCCCAGTCAAACGGGGATGTATTTCCGTCCACATCGCCCTTGGTCCAGTTGATGGGATAGTTCACTTCGGGAGCGCGATAGTCACTTTTCAGCACGTTTGTGCAACCTGAACAGAGTGCGGTGATAAGGCATAAAGTCAACGATGATAAAATTTTCATATATTATTCGCTGGCCAGTGAAATAACCGGGTCCATCCTTGCTGCCTTGCGGGCTGGGAGATACCCGAAGATTATGCCGATTAAGGTTGAGCAAAAAAATGCAGCAACAGCAGCCTGCCACGAATATATAGCTGCGAATATCCCGCCCGCCAGAGCGTTAAAGAGCGCACCTGTGATATACGACAGTGCAATACCGAGTGTGCCACCAATCAGGCAAACCAATACGGCCTCAATAATAAACTGTTGCATAATGTCGCTGCGTCTCGCGCCAACCGCCATTCGTACGCCAATTTCATGAGTTCGTTCCGTTACAGAAATCAACATGATGTTCATCACCCCGATACTGCCGATCATTAGTGAGATACAGGCGACCATAAGAATTAAAATACTGAAGGTCATTGAGGTGTGTTCGATAGACTTTCTTATTTGTTCAAAGTTATAAAGCTGGAAGTCTTTTACGCCGTGACGCCGGGTTAATAGTTGGGAGATAGCGCTGATTGCAGCCTCGTTATCCACATTGTCTTTTAGCCTGACGCTAATGCCGGTCAGAACTGGTTTACCCACAATACGGTACATCACCGTGCTGTAAGGCATCCACACAGTAATGCGATTTGATGCATCACTACGGTTGTTACTTTTAGCGATGCCAACAATTCGTGCTGGTACAGAACCAAGAAAGACTATTTGCCCCAGAGCCTGTAGCCCTGCGTTGTCGAAAATGGCCTTACGAGTATTCTCATCAATAATGACTTCCTGTAAAGCGTTGCGATCGTCTCTAAAAGTACTCCCTTGCAACAACTCAATACCTTTTACCCGGAAATGTTCCCGCCCAACGCCGTTAATGGAAGCTATTGCAGATTTACCCAGAAAACGAATGTTGTCTGAAGCGCTAACTTCCGGGCTGACGCTATCGATAAACCCTTGCTTCGCCAGTGCATTTGCGTCAGCAGGTACCAATGTTCTAATACTCTCAATGCTGTCATCGAACAAATCCTGCCCGGGATAAATGCTGACCACGTTTGTCCCCAGACTTTTAATCTCTTCCAGTGTTTCTTGCCTGGCTCCTTCACCCAATGCCACAACAGTGACAACAGAGGCGATACCAAAAACAATCCCGATCATGGTAAGCGTGGTGCGTAAGCGATGCGTCTTCATCGCTTTTAGCGCCATTTGCATCGATTCACGCGTTCGATCGAGCAGTGTTTTCCAATAGCTTTGCCGGATTCTGTTGGTTTTTGGTAGTGTTTCCGTCGCAGATACGCAACCTCCACTATCAGCGATGATTTCGCCATCACACAGCTCAATGATTCGCTTTGCGTGCCGGGCGACCTTCATATCGTGGGTCACCATTACTACAGTATGACCACGTCGATTAAGTTCATTCAGAATGGCTAACACTTCTTGCCCGGATTGCGAATCCAGAGCACCAGTTGGCTCATCCGCCAAAATTATCTTTCCACCGTTGATCAGTGCTCGGGCAATACTGACGCGTTGCTGCTGACCGCCTGAAAGTTCGCAAGGTTTATGATGCTCACGTCCTTCCAGTCCCAGTCTGCCCAGCAACGCCGTTGCACGTTGCCGACGGCTGTCGCGTTCGCTGTTGGCGTAAATGGCCGGGATCTCCACGTTACCAAGTGCGCTAAGATCAGGTATCAAATGGTAGCGCTGGAATATAAAGCCAATGTGTTCCCGGCGCACTCTAGCCAGCTCATCGGGTGAAAGACAGGCGGCATTTTGTCCGTCGATGTAGTAATCACCTCTATTGGGTACGTCAAGGCAACCCATTATGTTCATTAAGGTTGATTTGCCTGAGCCAGAGGCTCCAATGATTGCCACCATTTCTCCAGCAACGATTGTCAAATCGACATTTTTCAGGACGGTCCGCGTTTGATCTCCGTTGCCATAAGTTCGGCTAACCCCTTTTAACTCAATAAGTTTTTTCACAGCATAATCCTTTCTTCGGGCTCTTTCTTATCCGGCAGCGACAGCACGACATTTTCTCCGACATTTAAACCTTCGAGGATCTGAATATCCACGCTGTTCGTGATACCAGTTTTCACATTCCGGGGTTCCAGCCTGCCATCTGCTGCCAGCACCAGGACCTGTTGCTTCTTCTCCTCATTTCTGTGCACTGCCTGAATGGGGACCAGCAGTGTATTTTGGGCTTCATCAGTAATCAGGGTAACCTGAGCAGTCATGGCAATACGAAGTCGATTTTCTGGGTTAGGCACATCGAATAGAGCATTGTAATAAACGGACGCATTTGAAGTTCCGGAGCCTGATGCTGAACTGTTGCTGGCGAGAGAGTCATCTTTCATTACCGATTCTGGTGCCAGTTCAACGGCACGCAGTGTTGCGCTGTAGTGCTTGTCCGGTTCGGAGAAGATAGAGAAGCGGGCTTTTTGCCCCACAGAAATACGGGTTATATCAGCCTCGGAGATCTGTGCTTTAATGGTCATGACATCCAGACGAGCGAGTTTAATAATTGTTGGGGCACTCTGGTTTGAGTTAACGGTTTGCCCTTGCTGAGTGACAATGGCAATAACAATTCCATCCATTGGCGCTACGACTCGCGTATATTCAAGGGCAAGCTTTTTCTTATCTACTTCTATCTGTGCCTGGACCAGTTTGGCATTCAGAGAATGTAATTCAGCGCGAGTGGTCGCAAGCATAGCCTCCGCAGACTCAAAATCTTCGTGTGAGCTGGCATTTTCTCTTAGCATCCGGAGCTGGCGTTTAAAACGCAGTTCAGCCTGTTTCAGGAGTGCCTGCTTAGATTGAAGTTCTGCTTTCACTTCGTTGAGTGCAGCTTCGGCATTACGCAAATCGTTACACTGAGGTAGGTCGTCAATTTCGGCAATCAACTGTCCTTTAGTCACATGGTCGCCCTGTTTTACTTTCAGTGATTTTAATTGCCCTGATACCTGTGCCCCTACGTTTACCCGTTCAATTGCATCAATACGGCCAGTCGCCAGAACAGAATTTTCTATATCGCCTTTGCGCACCGGGGCAGTAATATATTCTGGCACATCAGAGCTTCTCAGAAAGGTGAACAAAACGGTGATAATAATGATCAACAGTGTCAAGGTACAAATGATGACGCGGTGAGAAATATATTTCATTAACATTGTCCATGTTTTCCATAACAATGAGAGTGGTGTTCTGGGTTATCTTAGTTAATGCCCAGCATCTACTGGAAAAATATACTTATTTGGAATTAATCATAATCAAGATTATTATTTATTTGCGTAAATTGGGCTAACCCCTTCTCGCTTTGTTTCAACAGTATTACTAATTACCGGGAAAGCCTGACAAGATTTCGTATTAAGATGCTATCTACGCCCATTATACTTTAATATATCAAGTAATTAATTCACTAACCTCTCTTTCGTTTCACTGGACTTTACGGCTGTAAAATAGCTTTTATCTTGAAGATGAAAACTCTGCTCAGGAAAGTGCCTTTAGTTCTAATGGATGGTGAGTTTTACGCTTGTCTTTGTAACCAGGAAGAGAGGTGTAGACAGTAAAGTTCCTCGCGCCCTCATCTTGGCATTCGTTGAACTATAGACAAGAGTCAATAAACCAAACTGCAACAACATAGTCATTTAGGAAGTAAGATTATTAGTCATAACGTCTCATATAGCTGGTATGAAGAAATTTTCATGCATACTTGATAAACGTATCGTCAACAACCGATAAAAAGTGAGCCATTTATAACTCCATCAATGATCTAATATTGAATCGCCACGGGTAGTCTTACTTCTTCCAAGTTGTTGATAATAATTGCTTTTATATTCTATTGTTGACATCTGTTCGCAGGAACCATGCCGACGCTTATTGTTATAAAACATTTCGATGTCCAAAAATATCGTTGGAGGCGTTTCCCCGCGTTCCGAAGAGCTTTTTCTTTATCCGTTCACGCTTCAGTAACTGGAAAAAATTTCTGCAAGCGTATCGTGGTAATTACTGCGACGGAGCATACACTCCTCCAGGTCTTATGATTTCAGGAACGACTGTCATTCATGGCTTGTTTACTGACAACCAGCATCTTTTTTGGGGATTACGCCGCTATACAGGTGTGGTGCGGTGATGTGACCTATATCTGGACGGGTAAGCGCCGGGCGTACCTCGCCGTTGTTCTCGACCTGTTCGCAAGAAAACCAGTGGGCTGGGCCATGTCGTTCTCGCCGGACAGCAGGCTCACCATGAAAGCGCTGGAAATGGCATGGGAAACCCGTGGTAAGCCCGGCGGGGTGATGTTCCACAGCGATACGAGCAGGCAGTTCCGGCAGTTATTGTGGCGATACCAGATCAGGCAGAGTATGAGCCGGAGCGGAAACTGCTGGGATAACAGCCCAATGGAACGCTTCTTCAGGAGTCTGAAGAACGAATGGATGCCGGTGGTGGGTTACGAAGCTTCTGCGAGGCCGCTCACGCCATAACGGTCTATATCGTTGGATATTACAGCGCACTAAGACCGCACGAATATAACGGTGGGTTATCCCCAAACGAATCGGAAAATCGATACTGGAAAAACTCTAACTCGGTGGCCAGTTTTTGTTGACCACTTCACACGTTCAATGTCGTTGATGACTTTAACTATGAGGCGTTGTCGATTGAAAACAATCTGAATCTGCCAGCTTCACAAGTGGTAGCGGTACTCTGTAGGATTGCGGAAAACCATGTCTATCCAGCTATGATTCGCATGGATTATGGCCAGGATTTTTTTTATCCAACACGGACGTAATGCGCAGAAAAACATGTAGTAAAACTGGAGATTACCCAATCAGGTAAGTTGGCGCAGAACGCTTTTATCGAGAGTTTTAACCGGACATACCGAACAAAAATACTCAGTTTTTGTCTGTTCAGAACGCTGGATGAAAAGCGGGAACTGGCGGCAAACTGGTTGTCAGAATATAACAGTGAACGCCATATCAACCACTTAACCATATGACACTGGAAGAACATCACTAACGCCATTATTTGGTCACGATCTCAAAAGGTGCATGGAACTAAAACGAGTCTGTTTACAACGCAAGATGAGTTATGTTATAAAGTAACATAAATGAGTTGGTAAGCATAAAGTAAAGAGGATAACTTATAGTGCTCCCCTTATTTAAAGTATTTTGTTTTTTTTGTATTCTATTGTTAGGCTCAGTATTAATTCGGGGTAATAATAATCTTATTTCACCAGCGGTTAGACAAGAATTTTTTTTATCGAAAAAAACAACCCCATCCTTTTATCAGAAAATTGATGCGTGCTTTAGCAACGTTAATCTTGACTTTACATACAAGTCTGTTGATTACTCAGCATCTACCATTTTGCAATACATTAGAAGATTAATAAGAAAGCTTTATATTAAATAAAAGAGATGAAATTATCAATAAAATAAGAATATCTCGTTAAGAAATATAGCAATATATGTGATATTTCAGGAAATAAGTAATCATACATCTATTGATTTATAAAGTATTATTGGAAGGAAGTGTTACATGTAACGATTTACGCACTCCCCTCCATTACACTAATAAACACCACCGACTTGGTATTTATAAATTTTCTAATAAAAGCATCATTTTCACTGAAATAAAATAAATATCAATCACTAAGATAATTAACTTATCTGAACAAGTAATCACACTCATATGTTATTAGTTTTCTTATTAATCAGAAAGGAGGGATTTATAAACCAGCAACTTTTTTTGTAGGTGGAGCCACGGTTGATTTCTGATATCAACCACCTGAGTTTATTTTCGTCGAATGGTAATGTCTTGTCGCACAAACGCTATCTGAATAATTAACTGTAATGGCGTTATTGGTATATTTGCCGACATTAACGCTAATAAAGACCCTGATTGCTTCATAATCGCAGGATTTGGCCATTTTGTCTCCCTTTAGATAAGAGTTAACAAAATAACCCCAGGAAGAAGGTACCGGTTTCCACGTTACAGACGTTCCCGGCATAAAGTGTCCGACCAGGGCCTTATTCGCAGTTACCAGCGCCCTGTATGCCCTGATATTTTCTGGAACATGGATGACCGGGGCAGTAATCATACCGGGTTTGACTGACTCCCCTGATATTCTGACATAAAAGGGAATAAATAAAGCGACATGTGGCCACATTGTAAACAAACGTTAAACAAAACAGCATTTTTCAGTTGACTACTACGAGTAAATAAAAAAATATTTATCAAAAACAAACGAGTGGAATGGAGTTAACTTGTCTATGTACTTAAAGATTCTTGCTACTGCACTCTCAGCTCCTGTAGCGTTTGCTGCACTGGCTTCTGATACTGGGCTTTCTTTTACACCGGAGAAAATCAGTACGGAGATTGATTTTGGCACTTTAAGTGGCAAGGCCAAAGAACGGGTTTATCTGCCTGAAGAAAAAGGGCGCAAAGCCAGCCAGCTGGACTGGAAATACAGTAATGCGCCAATTGTCAAGGGGGCATTTAACTGGGATCTGTTACCCAGAGTATCTGTCGGTGCCTCAGGGTGGACAACATTAGCTGGTCGTGGAGGCAATATGGTGGACAGGGACTGGCTGGATACGAGCAATCCCGGAACCTGGACTGATGAGAGTAAACATCCGAATACCCGTCTAAATTTTGCTAATGAATTCGACCTGAATATTAAGGGATGGCTCCTGAATCAACCAGACTATCAGTTAGGTCTTATGGCTGGTTACCAGGAAAATCGTTATAGCTTTACAGCAAAAGGAGGCTCTTATATCTATAGTAGTGAGGGAGGCTTCCGGGATGAAACGGGATCATTTCCAGATGGTGAAAGAGCTATAGGCTACAAACAACACTTTAAAATGCCCTATATAGGGTTAACCGGTAATTATCGGTATGATAGCTTTGAGTTCGGGGGGAGTTTCAAATATAGCGGATGGGTGAAGGCATCGGATAATGATGAGCATTACAACCCTGAGAAAAGGATCACCTATCGTAGCGATGTAAATAATCAGAACTATTACTCTGTCTCACTACATGCTGGTTATTATATTACACCTGCAGCTAAAGTTTATGTCGAAGGAACATGGAACCGTATTACTAATAAGAAAGGTGATACTTCTCTGTATTCCAGAAATTTGAATATATCTGATCACACCAAAAATGGTGCAGGCATTGAAAGCTATAACTTTATGACCACAGCTGGTCTGAAGTATTATTTTTAACCTGAAGCATGCCTGTTTATAACTTTTTCATGACACTTTAAATATGATAAACAAAAGGCCAGCACTTCTGATGGTGGTCTTTTGATTTTTTATAATATGTGGAGGGTATATGTGCTCAACGATAAAAGTGTTTCTGTTAACTCTTGTATTTTTAAAGATGCTGCCCTGCCACTCTTCATGCATAACGACACAGTGTTATCGACATAAAAATAATTGATAAGCGATGTTAACAATATGAACTTTATTATAATTCTATTACTCGTCAATAATAAGAAGACCATCCAATAAAAACACACGCAATAACCTGAAGGATTCTGCCGTATAAAAATAAACATTGTTTTTACATTTAATCTCTCTTTATTTTGTTTAATCATTGTTTATGTAAGATAATTTATTTTTATAATGATCACATGAAAACAAAAGAGGTTAGATATGAAATTGTTATTACTTACAGGTGCAACAGGATTTCTTGGTGGCGCGGTCCTGGATAAGCTGCTGGATAACTGTAATAATATAAATTTGCTACTTTTAGTACGAGCACCTACTCCACAAGCGGGACTGGAAAGAATTAAAGAAAATATGCGTAAATTTAATGTTTGTGAGGAAAGGTTGCATGCATTAACTAATGATAACATCTTGCCTGGGGATCTAAATAATCCGGAAGCCTTTCTCATGGATCCTCGTCTTGATGAAGTCACTCATGTTATAAACTGTGCGGCTATAGCTTCTTTTGGTAATAATCCTTTTATATGGAATGTGAATGTTACAGGTACACTTGCTTTTGCAAGAAGAATGGCAAAAGTGGCAGGACTGAAACGCTTCCTTCATGTTGGTACTGCTATGTCTTGTACACCTCATACGGGGTCGCTAGTTAAGGAAGAGTCTGCTTCATCAGAAACAGGTGAACATTTAGTGGAGTATACGCATTCAAAAGCAACAATAGAATATCTGATGCGTAAGCAGTGTCCTGATTTACCTTTGTTGGTTGCCCGACCATCAATTATTGTTGGCCACAGTCGTTTAGGGTGCTTACCTTCAACCAGTATTTTCTGGGTATTCAGAATGGGGTTAATGTTGCAAAAATTTATGTGCTCTCTGGATGATAAAATAGATGTTATCCCTGTAGATTATTGTGCTGATGCATTGCTAATGTTGCTTGAAAGCTCGTTAATTAATGGTGAGATTGTTCATATATCAGCAGGTAAAGAAAGTAGTGTGACGTTCTCTGCTATTGACGAAGCTGTAGCCCGTGCTTTGAACTGTGATCCTGTTGGAGACAGATATACTAAAGTCAGTTATGACATACTGGCAATGAGCCGTCATGATTTTAAAAATATTTTTGGTCCCTGTAACGAACGCCTTATGTTAAAAGCCATTCGTTTATATGGAGCGTTCAGTATGCTCAATGTCTGTTTCAGTAACGACAAGCTACTGAGTATCGGAATGCCTAAACCGCCAAAGTTTACTGATTATATTAAATACTGTATAGAAACGACAAAACACCTTTCAATTCAACAACAAATGGAAGTTGATTTTAAATAATATTTATCATAATCAGAATTATTGTTGGTGTTGCACTCATAATATATAAAAACGCCGAGGATATGACTTTGTCAATTAAAAATATAAAGCGCATTATTACGGCCTGGAAACCATCTACATTCGAAACGTACAAAAAAACTTTTGAAAAATACGGTGGTAGTGTAAACATGCATCCGGATGTTGTTTCATACTTTATGATACATCATGACTGGAAGTTTGATTTTTTTCACTATGAAAAAGATGGTGATATCAAAGGCTCATATTTTCTGTGCAATGGAAAACAAATTGGGATAATGGCAAGAAGGTCTTATCCTCTCTCATCTGATGAGGTATTAATTCCTTTTTCTCCACATGCAAGATGTTTTTTCCCGGATAAAACCAATAAATTATCAATTATAAATAAACAAAATATTATCAATGCAACATGGAAAATAGCCAGAAAGAAACAAAATTGTATTATAAAGGAATCTTTTTCACCTAAATTTGAAAAAACTCGTCGAAATGAAATCCAGAGATTTATCAGGAATGGCGGAGAGATTAAGTGTATAAGCCAGTTATCCGATAAAGAAATATCCAGCTCTTATATATCACTTTTTCATTCCCGGTTTGGAGGTACCCTACCTTGCTACGAATATGATAATCTGTTAATGTTTATTTCTCACTTACGAGAACTTATGTTTGGCCATGTGCTATTCTGGGATAATAAACCGTGTGCTATTGATATAGTACTGAAATCTGAAAGCTCATGTAATGTTTATTATGACGTTCCAAATGGTGCAGTTCTGAATGATGAGAATTGCATGAAACTAAGTCCGGGAAGTGTCCTTATGTGGCTGAATATAGATAAAGCACGAAGGTATTGTCAGGATAATAATAAAAAGATGATATATTCTATCGGTGCATTCAGACCTGAATGGAAATATAAACTACTATGGTCTGTTCCCTGTAAGGTTGGTAAATGCTTATGTTAGAATATGTATAAAGGTAAGTAACTATATAAGAGCGTCCAGTCTGCAAATACTCCTCTAAACATGGAGGAGTAGATTTATAATATCATAACATTTACTAAATCGTTTTACATTAATTTCAAATTTGAAATTAATGTATTTTGATAACTATATATTTTTGATTCCGAAAACAGACATTTCTTTCTTTGAGTCAGGGCTTACACTCAAAATATTAATATTGTTTGTGTGAAGACATATTATTCAATAACGATGGTGAGAAATATCTGTAACTTTTTCGCATAATCTAACCATTTACTTAATTGTTCATTCTGTGAACAGAATCTGTTTGTTATGTATCAGGTTGATGATGTGATTAAGCAGTCTGAAACCAGAGGAATATGGAGTCAGAAATTTTCAGTTGTCTTTTAAGGGCGTCTGCAGGATTTTTTCTCCGTTTCTGCCTGTCCTGGCATTACCCCAATTCTCCCAAAAACGATAAAACAGCCCTCCACCCGCTTCATTACTGGCTTCATGAAGGATCTGAGCAAAAAAAGAATCCTTTTCCAATTTGGTTTTACCCGCGATAATGTGGGATAAGCAAACAAAAGGATCTGCGCGCTGCGATTTATTGTCGTGGAAGGATCCGGGCGTTCAGGTCAGAATACCTGTATCCATAAACAGTGCGTGTGCTACGTGAAAAATAACTCATGAACAATGTCATTCCCCTGCAGAATTCACCAGAACGCGTTTCCCTGTTACCCATTGCGCCGGGGGTGGATTTTGCAACAGCGCTCTCCCTGAGAAGAATGGCCACTTCCACGGGGGCCACACCGGCCTACCTGCTGGCCCCGGAAGTGAGTGCCCTTCTCTTCTATATGCCGGATCAGCGTCACCATATGCTGTTCGCCACCCTCTGGAATACCGGAATGCGTATTGGCGAAGCCCGGATGCTGACGCCGGAATCATTTGATCTGGATGGTGTAAGACCGTTTGTGCGGATCCTGTCCGAAAAAGTGCGTGCGCGACGCGGACGCCCGCCAAAAGATGAGGTCCGCCTGGTTCCGCTGACAGATATAAGCTATGTCAGGCAGATGGAAAGCTGGATGATCACCACCCGGCCCCGTCGTCGTGAACCATTATGGGCCGTGACCGACGAAACCATGCGCAACTGGCTGAAGCGGGCTGTCAGACGGGCCGAAGCTGACGGGGTACACTTTTCGATTCCGGTCACACCACACACCTTCCGGCACAGCTATATCATGCACATGCTCTATCACCGCCAGCCCCGGAAGGTTATTCAGGCGCTGGCCGGTCACAAGGATCCGCGCTCGATGGAGGTGTATACGCGGGTGTTCGCGCTGGACATGGCCGCCACACTGGCTGTGCCGTTCACCGGTGACGGGCATGATGCCGCGCAGATCCTGCGGACACTCCCCCCTCTGACGTGACAACGTCACTCATTACAGTTTATATAAGCTGTGGTGAGTAAACCCTACCTGAGATAAGCTGTAGTGAGTGAAATAAACTGTAGCAGGCAACATAAGCTGTAGTGAGCAGATTACGATTTATGAGGGACACGACAGGTCCGCAGGGCTCCGGCAGTAACAGGAATACCATTCTGAAGGGCTTGTGGATCAGGAAGGAAATGTTTCCGGTATGGGCTGCGCTCATCACTGCTTATATAAGCTGTAGTGAGCAGAACACTCACCAGAGGCAGTAATATAAGCTGTAGTAAGTAAACCGGGACAGATTACTCACTACAGCTTATGTTCAGCGGGATTTGAAGAGTTTTTCCAGGTCATCAAGGGTGATGCCCAGTTTCTCGAGGAGCTTCAGTTTTTCAGCCATTTCCGGGCTGACATCACCCGTTGTGGCTGGCAGCTGCGGGTTCTCCGCACTCTCATCATGAGGTGGCTTTAACTTGGGCCGGCGGTAATGAATGCAGAAGAGTTTGGTGCGTCCCCGCTGGATCTCAGTGTAATCCAGGTAGCCAATCTCCCGTAGCTGCTCCATGGCACGCCTCACCGTCTGGTTCTGTGAGAACACAGGGGATTTCAGGTTAAGACGGGCCCGCAGACGCGCCAGAGATATCGGCGCCGGATCCCGTGGCAGACTCTCTATAAAGGTATACAGGGCCTGCGCAGACTCCCGGCGCTTCAGGGCATTGATGGCCTTGAGTTGCAGCAGCACTTTCCGGTCAAACTGGTAGAGCTCAAACAGGCGTGGATCGGCCTGCAGCTGGACGATATCCTTTTCCGTATCATAGTAAGCCGACTGCACCAGATGTGTGATGTACTCTTTGGTGTGCTTTTCCGTTGTGCGGGAAAATGAGATCACGGTACCCGCGATACGTTTGAGTGAGGGGCTTATACGTTCACGAAGCTTACGTGATGACTGACTGGAGGGGATCCCGCAGAGTTTGGCGAACTCGACAAACGGCAGCTCAACTTTATCGCCGATAACCTTATGGCGGGCAAAGGAATGAATCACCCCTACCCAGGTCTTGAAGTCATTATCCATATCCAGACGCGGGCCGGTGATCTCCACCTTATCAAAACCTTCGGCTCTGGCGAGAGACAGGCGCGTCAGTTCTTCCGTCGCATCAGTCCGGGAAAGCGTGTTTTTTTTGCTGTTCTTCAGTGATTTAAGCGTGGGAACAAACACCCCAAGCCGCATCAGTGCCACAGGCTGCACTGTATTACTGGCATTAGGTGTAAGATTTACGACTTCACCGGAGGATTTATCCACCTCTTCAAACAGCTTTTTTATGTCCAGATTGTCCTTGTCCAGATAGCCTCCGATCGGTGGATAGTTTAAGAATAAAAGCAGCCACTCTTTTCATTAGATGGCCTGTAAAGCGCCAGACAACTGGCTTCAGTTTATACACAACCCTGATGAACTTTCAGGGGGCATACTCACTGTAGTTTATATCACTCGCTCATTACAGTATATCCTCTGCATAACACAGCTTATTGTATACCAGTTACAGTTTATGATTTACTTGCTACAGCTTATGTGATCATGCTCCAGGCTTAGTGCTGGCGCGGCCTTCAGAGATGTCGGGATCTTCTTTGGATCTTACAGGGATCGCTTTAAGGATCTTATTACTGGATCGAATGAATGTATATGTGGATAACCTGCTGAGCAGCAAGGCAATTCAGATAGTTCTTCAGTGATCACTTGCCGCGACTACAGTGCGTACCTGCTTCCTTCAGCTTCTGTGTTATTGCGCTTCCTCGCCGGTTCGCGGGCTTTAGCCCGGTCACCGGACTGCGGCGAGCACTGATGGTTCAGCCCTCAATGTAGAGTATGCCGTACCTGAATTGCTCGCAGATCCATAATACGGTGGTTACGTAGTGCAGTTTAATAATGACTTCTTAAGATCAGACCCGCCAAAGATAGTCTGAGCCTGCTCAGATTAGCGTCGTGAGTCTTCTCACTATACCTTTACGTGCTATACCCGGATTCATAACCAACTTGTGGTTGAAACCTGCATACCATAACTCTATTATGTTTGTACGGTATTTTTCCGTACTCACTATCAAAGTATCACCATGACCGGCCTGGATAAATGTTATCGCCTTAAGGCCCGAACTTAACAAAGCTGACCGTTCTTTCAGAATTAAGAATGGTCAGGGAGAAAAACCATGTCAGCACTGAAGAAGCAGCGCATCGATCTGAGATTAAATGAAGACGACAAACACATGATCGAAGAAGCTGCAGCAATGACTAACCAGTCCATTTCGCAGTTCATGGTCAGTACCGCCTCAGCACGTGCTGCTGAAGTTATTGATCAGCACCGTCGCCTGCTCCTCAATGAGGAGTCCTGGAATCTGGTTATGGATGCAATCACTAATCCGCCAGCACCAAATGACCGGCTGAAACGTGCCACTAACCGTCTCCGGGAACTGGAGTAATAAATGGACGGTTTAAGGATTGAGATTTTTTCAGAGGAAGTTGAATATCAATTAAGCAACTTCGATTGTGGAGAAGAGTATCTGAATACTTTTCTCACCGATCATCTGCAACGTCAGCACAGTAGTAAGATTTTACGGGGTTATCTGCTCGTGACGAGAGAGGATAGACCACGTGTCATGGGGTACTACACCCTGTCAGGCAGTTGCTTTGAGAAAATACTTCTCCCCAGCAAAACACAACAAAAGCGTGTGCCCTACAAAAATGTGCCGAGCGTGACTTTGGGCCGTCTGGCAATTGATAAAAGCATTCATCACCAGGGATATGGAGAAACACTTGTTACCCATGCGATGAAAGTCGTGTATCAGGCCTCGCAGGCTGTGGGTATACACGGAATGTTCGTGGAGGCGCTGAACGATAACGCCAAAAAATTCTACCTTCGACTGGGTTTTATACAGTTAAAGGTAGAAAACTGTGATTCGCTCTTCTACCCGACAAAATCTATTGAAGTATTGTTCGAAGTAAATGACGAATAAAAATCAGATTTAAACCGTTCGATACTGGATCAGGGCTGGTATGAAATGCGCTGCCAGCTTGAGTATAAGCAGCTCTGGCGTGGTGGTCAGGTGCTGGCTGTGGTCATACAGCGAATGCCGATGTAAACGGCGCTCGTAACATTTTAGCAGCGGGGCATGCCGTGCTTGCGTGTGGAGGATTGGGGCAGTCAGGCCGCCTGTTTAAGCCGGAACCCACGTCCTTCAGAGTGTGGGCGATGTTAATTTACCCAGTCTTCCAGCTTCAGGCCCGGCAATCGCCGTATCGTTCTGGCCGATCGGCGTCCCGGCCTGGCGCAGTGCCACTTTAATATCCGTGGTGCCGTCCACCGCGGCGCGGTCCCAAGATAGGATGGCATCGAGGCACGGGCAGAATTTATCAACCAGTTGCACGTGACGCGGGGAGGCCTTCGGACCGGAGGCACCGAAGCGCATTTCAGAGTAAGTAATGGCCGAGACCACAATGCGGTGACTAAACACGCCGCCTGCTCAAGGCGCTTCAGCACAGTTTCCGGCTGCTTGCGCATGATGAACGAGCAGATACAGGTGTCGAGCATATACGTTTTGTTCACAGGTCAAATCGACCTTCGTCGCTGACAACATTCTCGCGCTCCGCCATAAAATCCGGATCGGCTTTTTCGAGCTGCGCGAATGAGCCCCAGTTCGGCTGGACGGGACGCAGGATGATGCTGTCTCCTTCGCGGACGATCTCCAGCTCTCTCACCCGCTCAAAATCCAAATCGCGGGGCAGATGGATGGCGCGGTTATTGCCGTTTTTAAAAATGGATACAGTTCTCATTATTTCCCCCTGACCGGGCGGCCTGTATGGCTATGCTCAGTATATGCATATGCTTTGAATGTGAAGATGTCTGGCATATGGATATGTCAGGCCTGTGTAATTTCTTTCTTTTCCATCGAAGAACCAAAAAAGGTATAATCAGAAAATTAAAAAGCCGCATTTGCGGCTTTTTCTGTATGCTCAGTAAGCATGATGGTATCAGGTTTTACTGAGCCATGAGCCGTAAACTTCCCTGCGTCGCTCGAAGGCTTCCCGCCCTCCTTCCATTACCGAAATAATGTGCTGTTGTACAAGAGGGGCATCCACGCCTCCGCCAACAGTCTGGATCTTTCCGTCTGAATATTCACAGGCACAGACATTTTCTGCATCTCCGAGCACCGGAATATTGGCATTGTGAGTGGCAAAGATAAATTGCGTGCGGGGTTTCATCGCCCTGATGATTTTAATCACGTCGTCATAAATCGTCTGATTGTCCAGGTCGTCTTCGGGTTGATCGATGATCACCACATCATTGTCCTGCTGATTCAGGACAAACAGCATTAATGCGGATGCGCGTTGACCCAATGAGTGTTGTTCCAGTGGTTTGCCCCGGAATTCAATGATGTAGGTATTCGGGATCTGCCAGACAATAAGCGATTCTATCTGCTGCTCCAGATACATGCTGAACGTCTCCGCAGAGCTATTGATAATCCCGGGGAGTTTATCCCTGTTCAGCCAGAGCTCGCCAAAGTTACTGAAGCTGTCAACCACGGTCTGGTAGGTACTTTCCCTCAACCGGCTGCCAGTACAGGCTTCTTTCAGAACGGCCAGCATGGCTTTTTTATCGCTCGCAAAGGACGGCACGATCTTCAGGGGCGAATCTGCCTGGTTGATGGCAGCCAGCACGGCTTCAATTTCCTGATACTCTTCCACCCACAGTTCAGACAATCGGTTTAGCGCTTCTGTCAGACTCTTCTCCAGTAACGTCTGGCTGCTTTCAGCCCGGGTCAACTCGGCTATTTTTTGTTCCGCAACTTCCAGCCCGGCTTTCAGCTTCAGGAAGTCGGCGGGATCTGCTTTTTCCACCCCGGCTAGCCGCAGCTCTTCTGCAAGGCCACGTTCTATTTCGGCAAATTCCTCCGTCAGCGCCTGCTTTTTCTGCAGGAAGGCCTGCTGCTTAACGTTGAGCTCATCTAGGATCTGGCGGGCACCGTCGACAATGGTGTTCAGGGAGCTGAGATGAGTCGTAAAGCGGTCATATCCCTCACGATAATCATCAATATCCGCCTGGTTATGTGCTGACTCATGTTTCTGCTCCTGTTTCAGCCCGTCCAGAGTCTCCCTGATTCCGTCCTGCAGACTGTCCAGCGCTCGGCTTGCCAGGGAAGTGCTGCTGCTGAGATAGCGCTCATCCCGCCCGAAGGTGGTCTGACGCTCCAGTTTTTCTTCCATGCCATGCTGGGCATAGAAGCGCAGGCGGAACTGCGCATCCTTCTCTTTCGCCTGCCATTCGGAGAGCGCTTCTCCCGATGTTTTCAGACGGCGAAGCTGGACTAACCTGTCGAGCACGACCGCATTCTGCTGCCGGATTTTCTCTCGTACGGGAGCCAGACGCTCACCGACCAGTTTTTCTATCAGATCGTGTTCAAATCCGGCACCGGTATTGGACAGATCTTTCTGGCCAAAATACACTGGCTTATGCAGAACCGTTTCCCGTAGCGCCACCCCGTGCCGGACCTGGCCGTCAAAAATGACCTGCGGCTCCTGACCGAAAATGCGAACTATCTGATAGGCCCGTCCGTGACGGCACACGGCATCAACGGTAATTTTCCCTCCGCTTTTCAGTAAATTACTGACCAGATTTTCTTTGTAGTCGCGGTCAGAGGCCTTCTCGCCAAACGGAATGTCCAGGGCATATCGGATCCCTTCAAGGATGGAGGATTTGCCGCTGCCGCGGATCCCTATCAGGGTGTTCAGTTCTGGAGATAATTTCACCACGGTTCCACCGAGCGAACCGGCGCCCTCGAATGCTATCTGGCGGATATGGCTGTGGGTCAGGGCCGGTTTCTCTCCGCTGACGCGATGCGGAAAATCCTGCAGCGCAAAGCGGACGGCTTCAAAACTGTAATCCCCCAGCTTCAGATAGCTGGCGACTTTTCTGGCACCAATGTGATCCAGCGTTTTGGCATCGCATCCCTGGACTTCGGCAGGATAGCGCTCACCGAGCACGTCCTTAATTTTGACCCGCAGGTCGTGGGTCATCACCTTCTGAAATCCCGTCACGCGCCGGCGGACAAGGTCATTATCAAAAAGCTCCCCGATCCGGCCTGGGCTCAGCCCGCCCCATAACCCGTTTTGGGCCTCCACGTGAGCAAATACAATGAAGTAATCCCTTTCATACCGGTCAAGGCGCTGGATGGTCTGTGTGATATTTTCTGTTGAACGGGCATTTTCATTCTCAAAATTATCAACGCCCGCAAACGTGGCCGTAAGGAAACTTTCAATATGGTTCGTCTGCTGTGGATTGATAAACCACTCATCAGCAAACACCACGAGCGTGTGCACGCCGGCCTGGCCATCATTAACGGACAGCTCCACGCCGGGAAGCAGGTCCATACCTTCACGGCGCGCGGCTTTCCGCAATACTTTAAACTCGCCGGGATCGAATTTATTGTGATTGGTGATCACGCCCACGCTCACTTCCGCCGCTTTGAGGGCATTGACGTAATCGCGAATATATCTGTCGGATTCGCCGGCATAGCGAAATTCTTTGTCTGCACGGGTATGAAGGTGAAAATCGACCTTGACCCAGCATGAGCCATTCTCAAATACGGGATACATTCCTTGATACCTTTATTCAGTCGCTGATGAATGCCCGAAGGCTACGCATAATTTCATTTATATTAGGGATATCTCGTTCCGGTTTCATTTTATCCATCACCGGTTAATAAATAATTGATCTGAACCCGAGCCGCTTTTAACAGGTTATGGATGAGAGTGAATGGCAAATATCTCCAGATGATTGTTTTTGGCAATAGAACCTTATTATTAGTGCATTTATAGCAATAGTGCAAATATGGCAATAATAGTTATTTTTAATTGCATAATAAGCAAATATACCATTATCTTCTCTCATAGATCCGATTTCTGTCATAGTAGGAAATGCCGTATCTGAGCCGTCAGGCTGGCCGGATGATATAGTGGATTCTCGAACCGGAACGGGAGGGTTAAATGGGAAATTATTCAGATTTTGAGACCGATTTTGTTCAGCGAACACTGGCGCTTATCGATCAATATAACGAAATGATTGAGGTGCTGGGCAAACCATTCAGGGAGCAGTACAACTACACGTTGACCCTGAATTGCCTCCTGGGTCTTATCGTGTTACCGAAAGAGAGAGCGCTCTCTTTCCTGCCTGCCGACCGTTTAACGCGGCAACTTAAAGCTGAAATGGGATTACATGAGTCACAGCTGCCCGGACCGGAAATGAACCTGCGGGAGTTGATCCATAAGATGCGGAATTCAGTTGCTCATTTCTGCGTCCAGGTAGAGTCAGCCAGCGATGCACACCTTGTAGACTGGATTGTTTTCAGGGAATCATCAGGAAGATGGAGAAGTCTACGCCAGCTTCAGCGCTCCGGAGCTTTTACCCTTTCTGAAATATTATGCGACCCTGCTGCTCGACAATATGGCCCGCCGTCGAGCCCCCGCTGTTAACATATTGGATTTGTAAGGGATTTACACCATGTTGATTCTCGATTGCTCCTCACGAACTCAGGCGTTGCATACATTATCTGCCGGGTTTGGCTGTCCCCCTGAAAAGCTGAAAAAAGTGCTGCTTTCGCTCGATCTTGAAAGTATCTACGAGCTTAATCCTCGCCAGTTGGTTGATGCACCTCAGTATCTGAGAGAATACGTCTGTGCGGAACTGGGCGAACCGGGACCATTCACCCGGGCTCTGTGGTTTCATGGCACCCGGACTTTCGCCGGTAATACTTTTCCGGCGGGGTTACTGGCGCTAAATCAGTCAGAATCCCTCGCCATGAAAATGCTGCTTGACCTGGCCCCGAATAAGATGGTCCGTACACACCTGAAGGAATGGGATGTTCCGGGGGCGTTCCGGATGAGATGTTTCAGCTCAGAACCGGCGATAAAATCCACTGGGGGCCTTTTGGCCATTTAGTCCGGGAATTACATTTTAACGCCAGTGAAAATGGACTGCATGATTACCTCTGGCTGCCGGAGCTGGTAGAGGATGTCTGTAAGGCCTACCAGAAGAAATACGGCCACGATCTTAAACCGCATTATCTGAGCGTGCTTCATCCCTGTATTGTCTGGTTCGAGGCGGATATTGTTTATGAAAAAGGAGTTCTTGAAACGGCTCTGTCATATGCCTATACATCAGTCCGTGACCTCCCGCCGGACGGAAACGCAACTTTCGGCATAGACTGTGACGGGAAATCTGTGTCTAGGTCGGCCATTGCCAGAATCGAGTTTCTGCAGCCCGGGCAGATGTAATCCCTAAAAAACGGGTCTGTGATCCGGCCCGTTTGTTCATTGCCGTGAACCCAGTATTGAGGTCATTAAAGCCTTAAGTGGATCACTTGCAGCTGGCTGCAGAAAGGTTTTACATTGACCCGGATTATGCCGTTTCCCTTCCTCCTGCCTGGTAAAGGATCTCTGAATGCACTTTTATGTGGATGAAACAGGCCAGACTGGCCGAAACCTTTTTGACAAAACCCAGCCAGTCCTCTCCTACGGAGTGCTGTCGTCTGATGCTAATCTGGATAAGGTTGCTGAAGCGGATCTAGCCGTAATACGCAAAACGCTTGGCGTGCAGCGCCTGCACGCTGCGGAACTGGGCTTGCACCGCCTTTCTGACCTTGTAGATACGCTGCTGGTTCTGCAGAAAAAGCACCGGATACGGTTTGACATCTGGCAGGTAGTAAAGCGCGATCATGCCATTATTTCGTTCTTCGACCAGGTATTTGATCAGGGAATGAATCCAGCCGTACCTTGGTCTGCATACTGGACCCCTCTGCGCTACCCCCTGCTGCTGAATCTGGCCAGCCTGTTTGATGATGAACTTGCTTCAAACGCATGGACGGCAAGGCTGGAGGCGCATGATGAGCGGGCGTCGGAACTTTTTTGTACCGTCAGTGCTGAACTGATCAGCAGGACGGCAGCCAGCGCGCTGGACCACCGGTCGAAGCAGCTGATCACCGATGCCCTGAACTGGGCGTCAGCCAATTTTGAACAGCTGGGCTATAACTGTAAAACCAACAAGGAAAGGCTGCGGATTATGCCCAATATGATTGGCTTTCAGTCCGTATTGCACGGGATCTGTTCCCGACTGGGGGCACCAGAAAGAAAGGCCAGTATCATTGTTGACCAGCAGTCACAGTTCAACACCACCCAGCGTGAACTTAACGAGTTTTACTACCAGATACGGGATATGCCCTGGGAACTGGGGCCCGGATTACCTGTTATGAACATGAAAAATATGCCGGCTGAACCACTTGTATTCCAGTCCGGTACCAATAGTGCAGGTCTGGAGTTGGTAGATATTTATCTCTGGACATTCAAGCGATTCATGGAAGACAAGGCGCTGACAAAGCCACTTTCCCGCCTTGTTTATACCAATCTGAAAACAGCCAGGACCAACAGCGTGTCAATCCAGTCGGTTGCCAGTCGATTTAAGGAACTCCTGGGTAAACTCCCGGTACCAAGCGCAGAGATCATGAGGCAGGCGCAGGAGCTGCGGGACTTTGATGAAGCCAGACGCATGCCATATGTGGTGTCGGGATCACCCGACTGATGCCGGATATTATCTGCTTTCAACTGCCCCCTCTTAGGGGCAGGTTTTCAGGTTAACCGGCAGCTGTGATCCACGACGCTGCTTACAGTCATGCTGCGATGCCAGAATGTCAGCAACCTGATAATCGCTTCCCATCGCCACATCGTGCAATAGCAGGAAAAAGTCCCCGTCACTGCCGCCCCTGCGCGAATCCAGATACCGCTGCAGCCATCGGGCATGATAAAGAACGTGGCGCTGTTCGCGCTGCAGCCATTTCAGCGGCAGACGGGACGTCATATCGTCAAGGATACGCATTTCCTGATGAAGCGGCGCAATAACAGCGGAAAATTCCTCTCTCAGTATCCGGGCAGGTTTCTTCTGTCCGAACAGCGCGGCCATTTTGCTCAGGACATCCTCGATCGCCCGGCTGACTTTCTGGGCCTGATCACGGGAGGCCTGATAACGCGTAAACCAAAACTTACAGTAGAACCCCGCAGCGGCAAGCAGCGCCGTAAGGATCGGTCCAATCAGACTTGTGTCCACAATATTCTCCTTAAAGATGGTCATGAGGCCACCTGAAGCAGCCGATGACGCAAATATACCCCGTTTTAGCAATTAGTGCTATACGAGAATACAAAAAGTGCTATTCGTTGTTTTTGGTATTGATATTTTAATTGATGTGTGAATTTTTGTTTTCTTTCAGTTTTCTCCACTGAGATCCGAAAACTCATTAAGTCGGAAAAGGTAATATCTGCCTGTGAAATCTCTGTTTTAGATGCCAGACTTTTTCCCTGAATTAAGGTAATGTGCTTGGGATTAATCCGACTATTAGCATGCAAAGGAACCGCTCAGAATGGCAGCTAGGCAAAACATTCCAGCACAATTACGCTTGAAGGAAATACAGATTCAGAGCCTCAAAGGCATTTCAAACTGTACAATCACATTTCCTGCTGACCGCAAAGTTACTGCCATTATGGGGATGAACGGCTCCGGTAAATCCACGATTATTCATGCCCTTGCCTGTTGTTACAAACCCCGGAATAAAACCTCAAAGGAAAACAACAGATTTTCAGATTTCTTTACTCCTCACGATGATAACAACTGGCGTGACAGTGGCTTTACAGCCCATTTTTACGCAGGAAACCTGGACAATCAGGGCAACAAAATTTCATTTGTCCCCACAGCAGCACCGAATGATACCTTTACCCAAGTGTATGCCAAAGTCAGTCGCTGGCAGCCAGTATATGCACGACGTCCAGTCAAGGAGTCGCTCTATCTGGGTCTGCAAACGCTAGGCACGTTGTCCGATGATCTGGCTGCTTCACGTCATGCGAAATATGTAAGCCAAAGCTTCGAACCCGCTAATATCAAACAAAAAATACTTGAATCTATGTGTCGCGTGCTTGAAGCGGATTACTCAGATCTTATGACCTGTACGACCAGCAGTGGCTACACATTCAGTAAATTTACCAAAAACGGAATTACCTACACTGAACATACAATGGGAGCTGGGGAGAAACGGGTTTTTGAAGTGCTGAAAGCCGCTCATGACCCCCTTCTGAGACCTAATGGTTTACTACTGATTGACGAACTGGATGTACTTTTGCATGAAAAGGCTTTTAAAAAGCTGATTGAAGAATTGATTTCCATAGCCGAAGACGCCTTGCTTGAAATTGTCTTCTCAACGCACAGGGAATCTATTGTTCAGTTCAAGCGAGCCATCAATATTGTCAGTATTTTCAATATGGGAACAGGGATTCAAGCTTTCCCTGGGGTGTCAGCTGATGCGTTGCGACAACTGACCGATATTCAGCCTGAAATGGTCAGTGTTTTCGTTGAAGATGAACTGGCACGCACGGTTATCAATGTGCTTCTGGAGCGAGAAGCTCTGACCGATAAGGTGAATGTTGAACTGTTCGGTGCAGCTGAAAACTCGGCGGTTGTTCTGGCTGGACTAATGCTTGCCGGCGAGGATATTAATAAGGTTATGTGTGTTCTTGACGGCGATGTTCACCGAACTGTCTCTGAGAGACATAAAATAGTAAACAAATGCCTGACAGGGACAGATAAAAGAGAACAACGTCGTGCGGTTATGAACCGCATTTTTGAGTTCAGTCTTGCTGATTTCCCTCAAAAAGGTGCCCCGGAGTATAATCATAAGCGCTGGTTTGAAGCGATAGACCCTGCCACTATTTCGGCAGAGGAGTCTGCTGAATACATCAAGCTAAGAGGGTTTTCTAGGTCAATCAACGGGCTGGCAGACTGGCATGATTACTATGAAAAACTGAATCATTTTGCCAGAAAATCCAACATCGAACATACCGTTCTGAGCTACATCAGCAAATATTCTCCCGCGTGGGATGATTATATTTCAGCGATCCGCCAAGAAATTATTGTCAAGGCTGCCGAATTGGAATGAGAATATTCAGGGCGGTACTTTTGCTGCCCTGCTGACTCACTTATCTGCCGAACGGTTTACTCTTCCTCTGGATCGCAGTTACTGCAATGATCTTCCATCCGGAATCCACTGCATTTGCATGGCTCCATTGGAACAAATCCTCCTTCCTTGCTGTAGTAACAGGTATGACAAAGGCATACTCCCGCGTGGTACTGAGGTACATAGATTACTGAATGCCAGTTACACTCTGGACACTCCTGAAAATCCCATGTTTGCAGGTTATTCAGACGGAAATTACAACAGATACAATGAGAGCTGACCGGATAACTTTCACCGTCATAGACAATAAAGTGCGACCAGCTTTCGCAGACGGGACAAAGTGCAAGCACATATTCATCCGGGGTTGTAATCTCCATAAAATGAGCCTCCAGATCAATAAATTGTCTGCGCGCGGCTGAGTTCCAGGAATTATGCTCTTTATCGGCCTGTAGCAAGATGAACGCAGGCCGAAAGATCAATTTGTACAATTCAGACAACTGCATCGCCAGGCTTTGTGGGCTGATTTCCAGCGCAAAATGCTGAAGATTATTTCTCATCTGTGCTACAGCTCTCATCAACTGTAACCCATGATCCGAAAATTCACTCCGGTGATGAGTTTTTATAAGTTCACATAATTCGCTAATCTTCACAGACTGGCATCGGTGCAGCTCACTTTCTGTGGGACATGCAGGATCCTTACAATGCTTTTTCAAGGATTTTTGCGTGAAAATCCTTCCAGCATCCTGACGCGAAACGGCTGCCTTCAGCAACAACTCTGCTGCTTGGAAGAGATTAAGCAGGCATTGTTTGTAATCACGTCGGTTCTGGCTTTCCCGGGATTTTCTGAAATATTCTAGTCCTATCTCTACAGAGTCCAGCGCATTTTCCAGTAAGGTAAAACTCACCATGTCAGACATCTCCGTAAAGGCCGCGTAGCCCAGTCAGGGCCTCCGCCAGCGAGCCTTGAGCACATCCTATGGTGAGCTCACGGACCAGCGTCTCAAAGGCCTCCGCCGGCATAAAAATCCGTAGTCCGTCGATACCGAAGAATCCCTCTTTTGATACGTGTCCGGGGGGTGAGAGCATTACATGCTCGCCCTGATGGCCGTGTGCCAGAGCTTCAGGATGACGGGCATAAAGCGTGAACAGGCCCAGCAGTTCAGAGAATACTTCCCAGCCGTACGGCACCACAAAATCCTGGCCGGTGATGAGCAGGTGCAGACGGGGTGTATTGTACCAGGCCCCCGGACGCTCGCCGGGATGCTGGCCGTCAATGCGGATCTCGAGGCGAAGCGTGCCGGCTTCGACGGTTTCCGTCACGGTCGGGATCACCGGGCGCAGATCCTGTGCGAGGGCTGTGGCTTTGTCTGTAGTCCAGTCCAGCCCGCGCAGGACCAGGGGAAATATGGTATTCAGCCGCGGCAGGGTAAAAATTTCCGCCAGGACCGCGTCTGGAATCTCCGTAAGTTCAAAGCAGCCGCTCTCCAGCGGGCGCAGCAGGTGCTCGGCATACATCTGATCCACAACAGGACGCAGATCTGCTAGGAATCGGTCAAATTCTTCCACCAGGTTATCTCCCGGCAGGCGGAATATCCCCTGCAGATAGTGCCTGTCCACCGTGCGGTCGTTCTCAGCCTGCCAGGCCAGCAGGTCGCGGGTGATGTCGAGCAGGGTGCGCAGGGCCGGGAGTGTTGCCAGCCTGTTCTGGCCGCAGATAAAGGCCTCCCGGGCATAGGCTAGGATGAAGCGTAGCTCATCCCGGGAGACCGGAGCGGTGCCGAAGGTCTGGCCGAGAATGATATATCGGTACAGTTGCCGGACGGTGGCCTCCGGATCGGCGACAAGCTGAAAATAACCGTCGCCGGCAGCGGCCGTTTTCAGACCATCATCAAGAAAGCGTGCGGCGAGGGCGTTGACTGAGGTATTTTCGTGGCCGGCACGAATTTTCAGTGCCTCGATCAGTTTTTTGTGAAAGCGCAGGGTCAGCTGACTCAGCATGTGGGTTCCTGTCATGACAGCTATATTCTTTGAATACAGTTTCAATAAATGAAATGAATATGTATGAAGTAAATCATTTGATAACAATGCAGTCAATTAAATGACATGATGTCATTTTCAATAATGTGATTCAGCGTTATTCTTCTTTCTTCACTGAGAGCCGGTTTCTGTGAAAGCTGGATGCTAACCGTCCTGAGGTGAAGGTGACTATGTGTTTACGCTGACACTCAGGCAACCAGAATTGTTTATCGGATGTGCTCCGGCATACGTAAATCCTACACCGGAGCTAAGGAGGGATTACTTCTGAAGGTGCAGCTCCTTCAGATTTGTTTCAAAGTAATCAACATAAATTCGTTCATTTTTGGGCTTCATTATCAGCTGAATACCGTTGGGAACGGGCGGACATGAGGCTCGGTAGGTAAACATCTCATCTTGGATATTCCGGAGCGTATAACCCAGTTGCTCTTCTTCTGCCCTTCCGGACACCCTTATGCCGGATAATTCCTTCTCAACGTACTTTTTCAGCTTCTCGCTTCTTTTCATACTGCTGCGATTATCCAGAAACTGAAGCAAGAAATAGCGGATAACCGGCAGTGTGAACACCATATAGAAGAGGATCTCATTCAGCCCGGATTTCATGACGATGCCGTAAACAAGCATTGCGACAGGCGAGACAATAAAAGCGGAAAGATAAAATACGTGCAGAACCTCCCTGAGCGATTTGTCCCAGCCGAGATTTTTTCCGTGGCAAAGGAGCGCCATTACGGCCTGCGGCGCGTCATACACCTTACTGACGTACCACCCCTCTTCGCCAAATCGCTTTCGTGCTTTTTCCGGGCTGTCTCTAAAATATGCAGCTTCCCGGATGATGTCATCCCGTGGGATCTCCTCCACCTTCAGTTCATTACGCCGGATGCCAAGTACCCGGCAGTCGTACATTTCCTGGATTGAGGCAGCCTTCCTGCGCAGAGCCGAGATGTGTCCACTGATAACAATGTTAAAGGTAAGCACCAGGAGTCCATATAACCCCAACAGCGAAGACAACAGCTCTGAATCGACAAATTCCCGGCTCCGGTTGTATACGGTAACGAAAGAAAGCAGGAGCGGTACGATGATGCTAAAGAGAAAATTCAGTCTGTTCCAGTTTTTTACCCTGTCGTAGACACGGGCCTGCGCATACAGTAAATCCAGGTTTTCTCTGGTCGACTGGTTTGTGTAAATGGCATTCATGGTTCACCCGTAAACAGGAAAGAACGGCCCGAACACATCGCGCCATTTATTGATGGATTTTTCATACTCTTTATTATTTTCAAACCATCTCGCCTCCGATACCTTTTGCGCATCGAGATAACATCTGTCCGATATCGCCTTACGTGCCTCGGCTGAAAGTGAGTTGATATCACCCTGTATGCCTTTGGGATCGTTGACAGAGTACCGCACGGATTGACCAAGGTGGCGGAAAAGCGCTTCCAGCTCCATGTCAACAAACGATGAGCAGGATGTCCTGCCAGCGTAATAGTCCAGAATCAGCGTTTCCAGCAGGTAGGAACTCATGGATGGCATCGTCGGTCGCCGCTGCCAGTATTTGACTGCTCTGATGACATTGAGCACATTGCCGTTATTCTGCACATTGATAGTAGTGACTCTGTCCCTGTCTTTACGGGGGTCGGTAAACTTCCAGTGGCCGTTGCCATCGGGGATCAGGTAGTAAGTCCGTCCAAAGGCATCTTCGCTGGTAATAAAGCAGGGGACGATGTCAAAATTCCAGTCCTTGCTGACCAGTTTCAGCGTGACAGCTTCCTGGTTACGCCTGATATCAGCTTGGGCGTACTGGGCAATGTCCTGCAGGCGGTTTTTAAAGGCATTCAGAATTCTGACGGAGCAGACGGTGTCTGCTCCGGAATGGCGGTAACTGTGCAGACGTGACCCCTCTCCGGAGGAGGTTACAGTTATCCGGTCACTCAGGATGGTATAGGTGGCACCTTGCCCGGTTAAGCCAAACATCAGATCGATATCATCAAGCGGACGGATTTTGGTTCTTCTGGCAAAGGAGCCAAAGGCAATATGGATCGCTGGAAAACTCACCGGAAATTTATCGTCCTTCTCAAAATCATTCATCTTACCGATAAGCCAGTCGCGACTTGCACGCGCGTCATCGGTATCTGCCTTTTTGATATTCACGGTATCTTTCATAAATTCGTTAAAGGCAGCTATTACTGTGGTCGCCATGTTCAGTCCTTTAATTATTTATTACAAAAGGCGCAGGGCTCTGTCGTACATCTGAACATTCCAGTGCCCAGGAAGAGTCGGTACAGTTTATTCTTAGTACCGCAAGTTCACTACCGTCTCACTCTCTACAAGGGCATATAATTTACATGGGAAATATGAGCCTCGTTCTTTCATTGATAATTATGCAATGTATTTCAGTTATTAATGACAAATAAGCAATAATGCAATTAAGTTCAAAATATATCATTAGTATTGCATTATCAGCACAAATCCTTCTTCCCTTCTCCAGAGATCCGAAAAAAGTAAGTTACGGATCTTCCTCTCCCTCCGCACAGCGTTACATCCCGTCAGCACAGTATGTAGTGCCTCGTTCAGTTGCCCATGGCACTATATGTTGTGTTGTATCTCTGGACTGTGATGCGCCGCGCAGGGGCGGAAAACAGCGATATGATGATTTTCTCAGCGTGGTACACTTCCGGAAAGTCGTTTATTTAAATAAAGTCGGATCCATACGAAACGGGAATGCAGTAATTACGCTTTGTTTTTATAAGTCAGATTTTAATTTTTATTGGTTAACATAACGAAAGGTAAAATACACAAGGCTTACTAAAAGCCAGATAACAGTATGCGTATTTGCGCGCTGATTTTTGCGGCATAAGAATATATACTGATATGTATACCCTAAGTATGTCAAAAAGAGGTGTGCTATGAAGCAGCGTATTACAGTGACAGTTGACAGCGACAGCTATCAGTTGCTCAAGGCATATGATGTCAATATCTCCGGTCTGGTAAGCACAACCATGCAGAATGAAGCCCGTCGTCTGCGTGCCGAACGCTGGAAAGCGGAAAATCAGGAAGGGATGGCTGAGGTCGCCCGGTTTATTGAAATGAACGGCTCTTTTGCTGACGAGAACAGGGACTGGTGAAATGCAGTTTAAGGTTTACACCTATAAAAGAGAGAGCCGTTATCGTCTGTTTGTGGATGTACAGAGTGATATTATTGACACGCCCGGGCGACGGATGGTGATCCCCCTGGCCAGTGCACGTCTGCTGTCAGATAAA
>Ga0302349_1000577_pt1 | contig 40849 bp, 36 predicted proteins | sample PhyAR1_FD_202176 | JGI IMG/M metagenome (GOLD analysis project Ga0302349, IMG submission 202176) | Leaf surface microbial communities from alfalfa plants in UC Gill Tract Community Farm, Albany, California, United States - DLSL A.R1... | ecosystem: Host-associated > Plants > Phyllosphere >... | reverse complement strand
ATGCGCAACCGCCTGCATAAAGGGTTCGATGTAGCTGTAGGCGGTGTAATGCGCCGTCACCACCAGCGTGACCAGCAGATACATGCTGACCAGCGCCGGACGACGGAACAGCATCGGTACGCTGCTCAGTGAGCCGGTGTGTTCACTCGGCAGACGCGGCAGAATCCGCACCAGCATGATCATCAGCACCAGCGCGGAAAGGCCGATAGCGCCAAATGTTGTACGCCAGCCCAGATACTGACCGACCACGCGGCCAATCGGTACGCCCAGCACCATGGCAAGCGCCGTACCGGTGGCGAGCATGCTCAGCGCCTGGGTTTTCTTACCGGCCGGGGCCACGCGGATCGCCAGCGAGGCGGTGATCGACCAGAACACCGCATGGGAAAGCGCGATGCCGATGCGTGAAACGATCAGCGATCGGAAGTCCCAGGCTACCGTTGACAGCACATGGCTGGCGATAAAAATCAGGAACAGCACACCGAGCAGCATTCGTCGCTCAATATTGCGGGTCAGAAGCATCAGCGGCAGAGAGAGCAGCGCCACCACCCAGGCATAGATGGTCAGCATGATGCCAACATCAGCGGTCTGCATCGAAAAATCAGCGGCGATATCGGAGAGCAGGCCAACTGGCACAAATTCAGTGGTGTTGAACACAAAGGCGGCAATAGCCAGCAACACCACGCGAAGCCAGGCCGTTTTACGTGAAACAGTAGTTGATTGCATGAGGAGTCAAGTCAGTCAGAACAGCGAATCGGATGTGGCAGAAACATCCAGCGAAAGTGACCTGCGTCACAAATTACTGACTATTGTAGTGAATAAACCGGGAAGGGGAACCTTATAAACCGTTTTTAATCCTGATTATTTTTTATCGCCCGTTGGCCGGGCGATAGCCTGAGGTTATTGACCGCGTCGGCGTGCCGGCATCATTCGCAGCAACGTATTGTCCTTCAGCAGATAATGATGAAACAGTGCCGCCACCGCATGCAGTCCGATAAGCCAGTAACCCAGCGGTGCCAGCGTCTCATGCCAGTCAATCAGCCAGTCGGCGAGATCAAAATTGGGTACGGCTGCCACCGGCATACTGATGCCGAACAGCCACCATTCGCGGCCTTTCAGATAGCGTGACGTCAGCCCAAGAATCGGCAGCGTGATAAACAGAGCATAAATAAGCGTATGGGTCAGATGCGCCAGCCCGGTTTGCCAGCGACGTATAGCCGGCGTAATCGCTGGCGTACGATGACGGGTGCGCAGCACCAGACGGGCAATCATCAGCACCAGTACCGACGCGCCTGCGCTGAAGTGGGTAATGATCATGGCATAACCCTGCCACGAACCGCGCTGTGCAAAACCGCGCAGCTCAATCGTGGCATAGGCGATGACCACCAGCACAAAGGTCAGCCAGTGAAGGGCAATTTGAGATCCAGCATATTTTTCCCGCATGGTAAAACCCGCTAAACAAAATCAGGCCTTCTAACATAACGGAAAATAGCGGTAAATCTTAACAAATTAGCGCAGCGGGATAACTTTTCCGCCGCCACGACGCTAGCGTGACGTCAGGGTATGTTTCAGGGCCACGCTTTGCTGTTGATTAAGGCCGGATTTACCGTTCAGCGGACAGCAGGTATCGCAGCCCATCGCGCCTGGGTAATACTTTTTCGCCTGTAATAGAGCCGCGTTGACCTGATAAAAGCTGCCGAGAAACAGTCTGTCAGCGGGCAGCGGCAGAAACGCACAGCCAGCGGCATGGACCACATGGTTTTCGTTGTAGCCTGATTGTTTGTTCACGTAATAGTAGAGAGCCACAGGCGTTCCTTTTTGCTGTGTTAAGCGACAAATGTAAGCAAATATCACAATCAGACCGATTATAGCGGGAAAACCGCGTTTTGTTACGGCTGGATCTGAAGGTTGTGTCGCCTGCGGCAAAAGCGGCCCAAAAGCGTTCCGGGTCGCGCGGTCAGTCTGGCTGACCTCAGAGCTGTTTAGATTGCAGTCGCCACGCAACCAGCAGCGCCAGCAGCAGCAGGGCGCTGATAAACAGCGTGATGCCGATCCAGCCATAGTTGTGCCAGAACAGCCCGCCAAGCGTCCCGGCCACGCTGGAACCGACGTAATAGCTGAACAGATAGAGCGAAGAAGCCTGACCCCGCGCCCGACGCGCTCGCGGTCCTATCCAGCTGCTGGCCACCGCATGAGCAGCAAAAAAGCCGGCGGTGAATAGCATCATGCCAGGCAGAATCAGCCACAGCGAATTAAATGCAGTGAACAGCAGGCCTGCCAGCATAATCGCGGTGGCACCGAACATCACCGGGCCACGGCCCATCCGGCCGGTTAACGCACCCGCTTTGGGGGAACTCCAGGAACCGGTGAGGTAGACCACTGACAGCAGGCCCACAACGGCCTGACTCAGGTGCCAGGGCGCAGCCAGCAGGCGATAGCCGATGTAGTTAAACAGGGTGACGAACGCGCCCATCAGCAGAAACCCTTCAGCAAACAGCCACGGCAACCCTTCATCGCGCCAGTGCAGGCGAAAATTAATCAGCAGGTTGCGCGGGCGCAGCGAGGTGGCGCGAAAATGGCGCGACGGTGGCAGGATTTTCCAGAACATCAGCGCCGAGGCCAGTGAAAAACAGCCGATAACCGCAATCGCAACGCGCCAGGAGTAGAAGTCAGTCAGAACGCCACTCAGCAGGCGACCACTCATGCCGCCGATTGAGTTGCCGCTGATATAGAGCCCCATCGAGAACGCGACAACCCGCGGTGACATCTCCTCGCTCAGATAGGTCATGCCGACCGCTGCGACGCCGCTCAGTGACAGCCCCATCAGCGCGCGCATAATCAGAATGCCGTGCCAGCTGGTCATGGTGGCGGAGATCAGCGTACAAATCGCCGCCAGCATCAGGGCGGTCACCATCACAGATTTACGCCCGACGGCATCAGAGAGCGGCCCGGTTACCAGCAGGCCGAGCGCCATCAGCCCGGTGGAGATAGAGAGCGACAGGCTGCTGGCCGCTGGCGACACGCCAAACTGCTGTGACAGCACCGGCAAAATCGGTTGCACACAATAGAGCAGGGCAAAGGTCGCCAGACCGGCTGAAAACAGGGCCAGCGTGACGCGCATAAATTGCGGCGTACCGCGGGTAATCCAGCCTGATGAGGCTGGTGATGCTGTCGGTCTGCCGGCAACCTGATCCTCGACGGTAGCGGCCTGAGTAGTGCGACTCACGATCTTTCCTTTAGTGATAAAAAAACCTGTCGTCAGCTTAAAAAAGGGTGATTATGATGTCTAATATATTAATAATCTCAAATAAGACGTTTAACATATGAATATTGAGCTGCGTCACCTGCGCTACTTCATTGCCGTGGCCGAAGAATTGCATTTTGGCCGGGCGGCGTTGCGACTGAATATCTCTCAGCCACCCCTGAGCCAGCAGATTATTCAGCTGGAAAATGAGACCGGAGCCCGTCTGTTTAATCGCACCAACCGCAGCGTGCAGCTGACGGCTGCCGGACAGCAGCTGTTGCAGGATGCCCGCGCAATCCTGTTGCAGGTTGAACAGGCGTCAGATCGGGCGGCGCGGCTGCATCGCGGTGAAGAGGGCGAACTGCGCATCGGTTTTACCTCTTCGGCACCCTTTACCGCAGTGGTGTCAGATGCGCTCTACCAGTTCCGTCAGCGCTGGCCGCAGGTGCATATTCAGATGCAGGAGATCAATACCCGTCAGCAGCTGGCACCGCTTCATGATGGGCGGCTGGACCTCGGGGTGATGCGCAACACGCCGTTACCGGCGGATTTACGCCACCAGCTGCTGCTGAGCGAGCCGCTCTATGCGGTGGTGCACTGGGCCCATCCGCTGGCGACAGCAGAGAAAATCTCCGTTGCCGCGCTGGCGGCTGAGCCTTTTGTCTTTTTTGATCCCCAGGTCGGCACCGCGCTCTACAGTGAGATTCTGGCGCTGCTGCACCGTTATCAGATTAAACCCTACATCACCCAGGAAGTGGGCGAGGCGATGACTATTCTGGGACTGGTGGCGACCGGGTTAGGCGTGTCGATTTTGCCAGCCTCTTTTCGCCGGGCGCAGCTGGCGGATGTGGTCTGGCTGCCGCTGGAAGAGCGCGATGCCCTTTCCGAGCTCTGGCTGGTCTGGTCCGCAGAGCGCGAAATAAATGAACAGATGCGCCATATGATGGCGTTGCTGCAGCAAAATAAGGCGTAACTTCGGCCAGTCTCCACGACAATATGTGCGATAAATCACATTTCTAATCAAATATTTGACGCTGCCGCCTGATCTGCCTCACCATGACGCATGTTTATTTAGAAGCGCGAAAATAACCGGGAGCAGGGTTGTGAATCTGGACAGTCAACCTGGCCATATTGACCAAATTAAGCAAACCAATGCAGGCGTCGTTTACCGATTAATTGATCAATACGGTCCTATTTCGCGCATCGAACTTTCCCGACGCGCCCAGCTTGCGCCGGCCAGTATCACCAAGATCGTCCGTGAAATGCTGGATGCCCATCTGGTCCAGGAAACGGAGTTTCAGGAGCCAGGCAGCCGGGGTCGTCCGGCGATTGGGCTGATTCTGGATACCGATGCCTGGCACTATCTGGCGATTCGCCTTCATCGCGGTGCCATGACCTTTACCCTGCGTGACCTCAGCAGCCGCGAACTGGCAGAAGATACGCTGCCGCTGCCGGACGAAGCGGCGCAGCCGCTACTGACCGCGCTGATTGAACAGGTTGACGCCTTCTTTATTCGTCATCAGCAGAAGCTGGAACGCCTGACCGCCATCGCGGTCACCCTGCCGGGCTTAATTAACGCCGCCTCTGGCGTGGTGCATCGCCTGCCGGGCTATCAGGTGCGTGACATGCCGCTGGGTGACGCGCTGGCAGCCCGTACCGGCTTACCGGTGTTTGTGCAGCATGATATTTCCGCCTGGACGCTGGCCGAATCGCTGTTCGGTGCTTCTCGCGGCGCCGAAGATGTGATTCAGATTGTGATTGATGAAACGGTAGGGGCTGGCGTTATCAGCGGCGGTCAGCTGCTGCATAAACGCGGCCGGGCGCTGGTGGAGATCGGCCATACTCAGATCGATCCTTACGGTCAGCAGTGTTACTGCGGGAATCATGGCTGTCTTGAGACGGTCGCTAGCATCGGCAGTTTGCTGGCGCTGGCTGCTCAGCGTCTGCCGACCCAGCCCGACAGCCTGCTTAATCAGCAGCCGCTGACGCTGGCATCGCTCTGTGAGGCGGCCCAGGCGGGCGATCGGCTGGCACGCGATACCATCGCCAGCGTCGGGCATCATGTCGGGCGAATTCTGGCGATGATGGTCAATATCTTTAATCCGCAACAGATTCTTATTGGTTCGCCGCTGAATGCCGCGGCAGAGGTGCTGTTTCCGGCGGTCAGCAACACCATTCTGCAACAGTCTCTGCCGGCCTACAGTGCCGTTATCCAGCTGGCACCCACCGCCTTTAGCGAGCCAGGCACGCTGGGTGGCGCGGCGCTGATTAAGGACGCGCTCTATAGCGGTTACCTGTTAGTGAAGCTATTGCAAGGTTAAGCCAGACTAATCTTGCGCTAACGCAATCTGTTCTCATCAACCATTCCTTAAAATGCCGCTTATCCGCACGGTTAATCGTCGATTAGCCATTAACGGTTTAAGAGGAGAGTGGAGTGAAGAGACTATTTGTTACCGGCACCGATACCGCAGTGGGTAAAACCGTGGTGTCACGCGCCCTGTTACAAAGTTTTATCAAGGCAAACTTCAGTGCGGTCGGGTACAAACCCGTGGCGCGCTGCGCAGTGAAAACCGCTGACGGCCTGCGCAATAAAGATGCGCAGGTGCTGCAAAGCGCGTCCTCTGTGGCATTGCCGTATCAGGCCATCAATCCGCTGCTGTTTGAAGAGCAGGAAATCTCAACCCACAACGGCCCGATTATTGATTATGACGCTCTGACTCAGGGCTTAACCAACCTGACGCAGCAGGCGGACCGGGTGGTGGTCGAAGGCACCGGTGGCTGGCGTAGCCTGATGAACGATGCGCGGCCGCTCTCCTGCTGGGTCATCGAGCAGCAACTCCCGGTGGTGCTGGTGGTTGGCATCCAGCCGGGCTGCATCAGCCATGCGCTCTTAACGGCAGAGGCTATCCTGCAGGATGGATTACCGCTGGTTGGCTGGGTTGCTAACCGCATCAATCCGGGGCTGGCGCAGTACAGCGACATCATAGAAGTGCTGCGTGAAAAAATTCGTGCGCCACTGCTGGGTGAACTGCCTTATCTGCCGCGTGCAGAGCAGCGCGATCTGACGCCCTATATCGATATTTCACTGCTGGATCGGCCTGACCTGCACGCTGTGAGTGCAAAGATCGCCTGATCATGAAACAAAATAACTCATATCTGCCGGTAGTGAACGTAACGTTGCAGGTTGATTACCGGCGTGTCACAAAAATATTATCTTAAATATTCAATCACCTGGCGGGAAAAGCGAGGTGAGGCTGACGTGATGGCGTAAAAAATGCATTAACTCCGCTAATAACTGTTGCCGGAGCACCATCATGTCGCAATCGCACGAGAAAGGTTTGTTGTACGGACTTGACGCCCGTATTGGTCCCGTCCCGGCGTTTTTCGCCGCCTTACAGCATCTGCTGGCCAGCGTCGTCGGGATCATCACGCCGCCGTTAATTATCGGTTCGGTGCTGGGTCTGCAGGCCTATATCCCTTATCTGATTAGCATGTCCCTGTTTGTTTCAGGCCTGGGGACATTCCTGCAGGCCAGGCGTTTTATGGGCGTCGGGGCGGGCATGATCTGCCTGCAGGGCACCAGCTTTGCCTTTCTTGGCGTGCTGATATCGGGCGGGCTGATGGTGAAAGCGCGCGGGGGATCGCCTGAAGAGATCCTGGCGATGCTGTTCGGCTGCAACCTGGTGGCGGCACTGATCCCGATTCTGATCAGCCGCTGCGTGGGTCAGTTACGAAAAGTGCTGACGCCGGTGGTGACCGGCACGGTGATTACTCTGATCGGTATCAGCCTGATTAAAGTCAGCATTACCGACTGGGCTGGCGGACACAACGCCCGCGATTTTGGCGCGCCGGGCAATCTGGCGCTGGGTGGGCTGACGCTGCTGGTGATTGTGGCGCTGAACCGTTCGCGCAACCGCTGGGCGCGCCTGATTGCGGTCGTGACCGGTATTGTGGTCGGCTGCATTGCAGCGGCATTAACCGGCCATCTGCAGCTGAAAGCGCCTGACAGCAGCGACTGGCTGGTGCTGCCTGCCTTGTTTAAGTTTGGCTTTGCCTTTGACTGGACCCTTTTCCTGCCGATTGCGCTGGTCTCGGTCATTGCCGTGATTGAGGCGGTAGGGGATCTCACAGCGAATTGCCTGATTTCACAACAGCCCATCAGCGGCGCGGCGTTTCAGCAGCGGCTGCAGGGCGGTATCGTCGCCGACGGCCTGAGCTGCGTGCTGGCTGCGATCTTCTCGGCCTTTCCCAACACCACCTTTGCGCAAAACAATGGCGTGATCCAGATGACCGGTGTCGCCAGCCGTTATGTCGGGATGGTACTGGGCATGATGCTGGCGCTGCTCGGCCTGTTCCCGGCGATTGGCTCACTGTTGCAGCAAATCCCGCCGCCGGTACTGGGCGGGGCGACGATTGTCATGTTCGGCAGCGTGGTTGCGGCGGGCATCCGGGTGATGACGCAAACGCCATTAGGCCGTCGTGAGATGCTGATCGTGGCGGTGTCGTTTGGCGTCGGTCTGGGCGTTGAAGCGGTGCCGGAGGTGCTGAAGCAGCTTCCGCCGCTGATCAATACCTTGTTTGGTCATGCGGTGACCACTGGCGGACTGCTGGCGATCCTGCTGAATATGGTGCTACCAGACGAGGCGCGTGCCGAAACGGCGTCAGAGGCGTCAGCGCTGAGCGGCAGCGAAGAACAGGCATAACCTTTTTTAACAGCACGCACTGAAGCTCAGAGCAGGTTGATGCCGCTCCGGGGCAGGCAATCCGCAGCGCTGTACAGAATGAAGGAGAGCCCGCAGCACGCGGGCGACAGGCGGGGCGACACAGGATGTGCCATCCCGGCGGTCCGTCAGGCAGAATAAAGTGAAGGTACCGCGCGATGACCGCCAGCACGGAGCGGCACCAGAGTGCGTTATCACCGGTTGCCTCACTGACGGGCATCAGGGCCGTGATGGCCCTTTTTTTATGACGGATTTTTCATTACGGATTCAGGCGGCGGCGGGTCCGGCCTGAACTGAGGTAGTCCGCGATATAATCCTGCGAAATTTCACCGCTGTAGCGGCCCTCTTCATCGACGATCGGCATCCAGACGGTATTGTGCTCATACAGTTTTGACAGCACCACGCGCAGGTTCTCTTCCGCTTTACCGGTCACCTTAAAGGTGTGCAGGCGTTCTTCACAGCGGCCGCTGGCGTGACGCGCTTCACGTCGCTTCACAAAGCCGAGCGGTTTGCCATCCTCATCCACCACGGTGATCGAGCGCATGTCATTCTCATCCATGGTGCCGAAAGCCTCTTCGAGCGGAGTGGAACGCCGGACGGTGATGGTCGGCTGCTGATCGGTCACGTCACCCGCCTGCACCAGCAGCAGGCGCTTCAGCGTCCGGTCCTGGCCGACAAAGGAGCCAACAAAATCATTGGCCGGCGTCGCCAGCAGCTCATCCGGACTGGCGCACTGCACGATTTTCCCCTGACCAAAGACCGCAATCCGGTCACCCAGCTTCAGCGCTTCGTCGATGTCATGGCTCACCAGCATCACGGTTTTCTTCAGCTGACGCTGCATATCGAGAAACTCGTTCTGGATCACTTCGCGGTTGATCGGGTCAACGGCACCAAAAGGCTCATCCATCAGCAGCACCGGTGGATCTGCCGCCAGCGCACGAATCACGCCGATACGCTGCTGCTGGCCGCCTGACATTTCACGCGGATAGCGATGCAGGAATTTGCTCGGGTCGAGCGCCACCATGCTCATCAGTTCGGTGGCCCGTTCCCGGCAGCGCTTCTTGTCCCAGCCCAGCATACGCGGCACCACGGTTATGTTCTCTTCGATGGTCATGTTCGGGAACAGACCGATCTGCTGGATTACGTAACCGATGTTGCGGCGCAGGGTGGTGGTATCCTGGTTACTGGTGTCTTCGCCATTAATCAGAATCCGGCCGCTGGTCGCCGGGATCAGCCGGTTAATCATCTTCAGGGTGGTGGTTTTGCCGCAGCCCGACGGTCCAAGCAATACGCACATCTCACCGGCAGGGACTTCCAGGCTGACATTATCCACGGCTTTCATGGTGGTGCCGTTTTTCTGGGTAAAGGTTTTCGTCAGGTTTTCCAGTGTAATCATTATCGAATTCCCTTAGGAGTCAGCGCCTGCTGCAAACGGTGCAGCAGCCAGTCAAGAACAATTGCCAGCAGGCAAATCATTAACGCCCCGGCGATTAACATACGAATATCACTGCCGCTGATGCCATCCAGCAGCAGCTGGCCCAGCCCACCGGCGCCAATCACCGCAGCGATCGCCATCACGCCGACGTTCATCACCACCGCGGTGCGGATGCCGCCAAAGATCACCGGCAGGGCCATCGGAATTTCCACCCAGCGTAACCGCTGCCAGAAAGTCATGCCGATGCCGCGACCGGCTTCACGCAGACCGCCGGGCAGGTTCTCCAGCGCGGTATGGGTGTTACGCACAATCGGCAGCAGCGAGTAGAGAAACACCGCAGTAATCGCTGGCAGCGCACCAATGCCCTGACCGATCAGCGAAAACAGCGGGATCATCAGGCCAAACAGCGCGATGGTCGGGATGGTCAGCACCACGGTGGCAATACCGAGGATCGGCGTCGCCAGCCAGCGCACCCGGACAATCAGAATGCCGAGCGGCACGCCGATGACAATTGCCAGCCCGACAGCGACCAGCACCAGCCAGGTGTGTTGCCAGCTCAGCGTCAGCAGGCTGCTCCAGTTATCCATGATGTAGTGAAGGGTATCCACAGTGCCTCCTTACAGCATGTTTTTAGATTTAAGGAAATCACGCGCCACCTGTTCCGGTGACTGGTGATCGATATCGACCCGCTTGTTCATCTCGGTGATCGACTCATCGGTAATCAGTGGGGAGAGCTGGTTCAGCGCCGCTTCCAGGCCAGGATGGCTCTCCAGCACATCCTTACGCACCACCGGCGTGACGTTATAGCTCGGGAAGAAATGCTTATCATCCTCCAGCACTTTCAGGTCAAAGCCTTTCACCCGGCCGTCGGTGGTGTAGATCAGACCGGCATCGACGAAGCCATCGCGGATGGCGTTATAGACCAGGCCAGGGTCCATCTGGCGGATCTGCGGCCGATCCAGCGCCAGGTTGTAAGTCTTCTGCAGCGGCTTCATGCCGTCTGAGCGGCCTGAAAACTCCAGGTCCAGCCCCAGTCGCCAGTTATGGTCGGGATCGCGCTGGCGCACCTGTTCAATTTTGGCCACCAGTTGCGACATCGTGGTGATGCCCTCTTTCTCTGCCCGCTGCCGGGTCATGGCGAAAGCATAGGTATTGTTCATCGGGGCGGGCTGAAGCCACACCAGGCCCAGTTTCGCATCGAGTTTTTTAACCGTGTCATAGGCCTGCTCTGACGACATCGGCTGGTTGATATGGTTGAAAATGATCAGTGAAGTTCCGGTGTACTCCCACGTCATATCGATCTGCTTATTCAGCAGCGCATTCCGGCCAATAGTGGTGGCGATATTGCGCTTTGGGATCACCTCAAAGCCTTTCTTCTGTAACCACAGCACCGTCATCGCCGACAGGATGTGCTGCTCGGTAAAGCTCTTGGTGGCCATCACCAGCGGGGCCGCCGCCTGGGCGGTCTGACTTAATGCCAGCGTCGCCAGCAGGGTCAGGGCACTCTTTTTTATCCAGCGCGTAAGCATCGCAAATTCCTTATTGTTATGCCGCAGCGTGCGGACTGAGAAAGCGGCCGAGCGCGGCCAGCAGCATATCCAGCACCAGCGCCACCAGCGCAGTCGCCGCCGCACCCAGGATCAGCGTCGGGAAGTCGTTGAGGTAGATGCCGGGAAAAATCAGTTCGCCGAAGCTGCTGGCACCAATCAGAAACGCCAGCGGCGCGGTACCCACATTGATGGCGGTGGCAATACGCACGCCCGCGAGGATAACCGGCAGCGCATCAGGCAGTTCGACCTGGCGCAAACGCTGCATTTTGGTCATACCAATGCCGTTGGCGGCTTCGATCAGGGAAGAGGGAACCGCACTCAGGCCGGAGAAAGTGTTACGTACGATAGGCAGCAGAGAGGCGAGAAACAGCGCAATCAGCGCCGGACGGTCGCCGATGCCGATAATCACCATCGCTAATGCCAGCACCGCCAGCGGCGGCAGCGTATTACCGACGTTAAAAATCTGCATCACATATTCGGCCCAGCGACGGGCGAAAGGGCGACTGAGAATGATGCCGCTGGGAATACCGACCAGCAGAGCAAACAGCATTGACCAGAAGACTAAAAACAGGTGTTGCTGGCCGAGATAGAGCAGATCAACTTTTCTGGCGACTAACTGGTCCCAGCCAAGGCCCCAGATTAGCGCGCCAATCACCGCGGCCACAGCCAGCAGTGCCAGACCAGCGCGGCGGGCCAGTGAAGCATTTTGCATAAGGGACTCTCCCTGATTACGATCTCAATTGTTATACCCATCACTAGCAGCCCGACAGAAGCAGCAAAACCCGCCGCCGCTTCCAATACCGAAACTGCGATAAAATGCACATCAAATGACTGTTTATCGACGATTTTTAACTGAACGCTGAAAAACAGGCTTTAATGCTATAGCAGCCCTAAGCGAGCCGCGCTAGCTTTAACGCCCTAAAGCAGTCGGTGAAAAACAGGTTAAAATAGTGTTAAGGCCGCGTGGTGATTGGGCTAACACATCAATGAAAATTTTTCATCGACTTTTGGTGACAACGTCACACATTGCGCCCGTGATGCGCACTGACGGGAAACTGCATTCACTCAATCTGCGCTAGTGTTGCAGCTTAAAAAAGGATCTCTATGACTGAAAGCGCACAGATTCAGACCGGGCACCGCCACTGGATTTTAATCGCCTGTATGCTGGCCATGTTTATGGCGGCGATTGAGGTCACCATTGTTGCCACCGCGATGCCGACCATTATTGCTGAACTGGGCGGCTTTTCGCAGTTTGGCTGGGTATTCTCCATCTATCTGCTGACGCAGGCGGTCAGCGTCCCGCTCTACGGACGACTGGCGGATATCTATGGCCGTAAGCGGATGTTTTTTATCGGCACCACGCTGTTCCTGATCGGCTCGGTGCTGTGTGGCTTTGCCCATACCATGACCTGGCTGATTCTGTTCCGCGCTTTTCAGGGACTGGGAGCCGGTGCCATCATGCCGCTCAGCTCAACTATCGTGGCGGACATCTACTCACCGCGTGAGCGCGCCAGCGTGCAGGGCTGGCTCTCCAGCGTCTGGGGCGTGGCCGCCATCGTCGGTCCGCTGACCGGCGCCTGGCTGGTACAGCACTTTAGCTGGTCGGTGATTTTCTGGGTCAATCTGCCAATAGGGCTGATCAGTATGCTGATGCTGGCTCGCTGGTTACCGGCGCATCAACAGGAGGCGCAGGCGCAGCCGCTGAACCTGGCGGGCAGTGGCTGGCTGATGCTGTGCGTCAGCGCACTGCTGGTTGCGCTGCTGCAGGCTGAACAGCTGGGCTACTGGCTGATCCCGTTCCTGCTGTTTTCCCTGTTTGCTGGCTGGCGGCTCAAGCGCCACGAGCAGCAGGCTGACGCACCGTTGTTCCCACTGATTATCTGGCGCAGCCGGCTGATTATTGCCGGTAACGCCGGCAACCTGATCATCGGGGCCGCCATGATGGGGATCAGCGCTTTTCTGCCGACCTGGATTCAGGGTATCGGCGGCGGTTCGCCACTGCAGGCGGGCAGTGCGCTGGCGATGATGTCGATTGGCTGGCCGCTGGCCAGTACCCTGAGCGGCCGTCTGATGCTGCGCACCTCATACCGTTTCACCGCACAACTGGGCGCGCTGTTGCTGATTACCGGCAGTGGATTACTGCTGCTGTTGCAGCCTGACAGTTCGTTGTATCAGGCGGGCTTTACCGCGTTTGTCATCGGTACCGGCATGGGCATGACCAGCACCACCTTTCTGGTATCGGTACAGAATCAGGCGGATTACCAGATTCGCGGCATCTGTACCGCCTCGATTATGTTCAGCCGGATGATGGGTTCGGCGATTGGCACCGCCATCATGGGCGCGGTGCTGAACCTCAATCTGCAGTGGCGACTGCCGCAGGCGCAGGACCCGGTGCAGCAGATTATGGCGGATGAGAGTCGGCGTCAGCTGGCCCCGGAGACGCTACAGCAGATGGTGCAGGCGATTGCGAGCTCACTGCATTGGGTGTTTGTGGTGGCACTGGTGATAGCGCTGTTTGCGCTGGGCGTGGCGTGGATGATGCCGCGTCAGCGGCCGGAACATGCAGAATAGCGGAGCAGGGCGACAGGTCGTCGCCCTGGCAATTTACTGTGCGGGCGCGTCCTGTGAACTGCCGGCACTGTCTGGCACGCTGGCGTCATCGTCACGCCCCATGCGCTTGTAAACAATCTTTTGTGTGTCGTTCTCACAATGTCCCACCACCTGACCGCCAGCCTGATCAACCTGATCGTTGGCGACGATGTCGAGACTAAAACCCGATTCGGGCACACCGTTCTGAATAATTTTCTGGCTGATCTCGGTTTTTACCGATTCACAGGATGCCTGTGCCAGTACCGGCAGCGCAAACAACGTCGCGGTTAACAAAACCCTCTGTAGCTTCATCACGTATTCCTTATGTTAGTTGTCCGTCATTACTATAGCTGAAAATCAGGGTGCAATCGGTCGGCCGGAGCGGCGATCCAGACAACGCAGGGTATTCGGCTCCCAGTAGGCGTTGAGATTCAGGCTCTGCTCACACTTATCGCGGGTATCAAAAGCACGATCGGTCTTATCAAATTCCTTCTCAACGCGGCTGTTCACTTTGTTACGCAGCATCCGCGTGTCATTCCACTGCTCTTTATCCTGACGCGCCGCTTCATTACTGGCGGCGCTGCTGCCATCTTCAATGATCAGGCGATTGGTGGTAGCGCTGGCATTGAATGCTGCCGCTGACAGCAGGCTCACCAACAGGACCGGGATAAATTTTTTCATTGCGCTTTCCTTCAGTTAACGCAGACATCACCAATGGGAACGGCTGTTGCCGCGGGTAGCGTTAGTATATCATCGCCGTTTCTTTGCTCACCAGCCGTGAGTGGTTTGTTTACGTTTATGAGAGGTCGGGGTGCTGATTAAAACCGCCGTGCTGTTTTTTATCACCGCGCTGGCGGAAATCATCGGCTGCTTCCTGCCGTGGCTGTGGCTGAAAAAGGGCGGCTCCGTCTGGCTGCTGCTGCCCGCCGCCGCCAGCCTGGCGCTGTTTGTCTGGCTGTTGACGCTGCATCCCGCGGCCAGCGGACGGGTGTATGCCGCCTATGGCGGGGTTTACGTGCTGACTGCACTGCTGTGGTTACGGGTGGTCGATGGCGTGAAACTCAGCGCCTGGGACTGGAGCGGGGCGATCGTCGCCTTTATCGGTATGCTGATTATCGTGCTGGGCTGGGGACGCGGATAGGGCCAGCCGGTGCGGCTGGCCCTGAGGGTTACGGCTTGTGCACCTTGAGACCGGCCAGCGTCTGGCTGACGGGCATCATCTCAAGGGTATTGATGTTGACATGCTTAGGCAGCGTGGCGACCCAGTAGACCGCTTCGGTGACATCTTCCGGCGTTAAAGCGGTGGCGCCTTCATAGACCTGGCCCGCTTTATCATCGTCGCCCTTGAAGCGCACGTTAGAGAACTCGGTGCCGCCGACCAGTCCCGGCTCGATGTCGGTGACGCGCAGCGCCGTGCCGTGCAGATCGGTACGCAGATTCAGGCTGAACTGACGCACAAAGGCTTTGGTCGCGCCATAGACGTTGCCACCGGCATAAGGCCAGCTACCGGCGATTGAACCGATATTGATCACATGGCCGACGTTACGCTCCACCATCTGCGGTAGCAGGGCGCGCGTCATATAGACCAGCCCTTTGGTGTTGGTGTCGATCATGTTTTCCCAGTCTTCGACGTTGGCGCGGTGCGCGGGCTCAATCCCCAGCGCCAGACCGGCGTTATTCACCAGCACGTCGATGTCACGCCAGTCGGCAGGCAGCTGATTCACCGCCTCTTCAATTGCCGCGCGGTTCCGCACATCAAGCTGCACGGTATAAAGATGCTCGCCCAGCTCATCTTTCAGCGCTTTCAGCCGCTCGGCACGCCGTCCGCTGGCAATCACTTTGTGACCCTTTGCGATAAAGCGACGGGTGATGCTTTCACCAAAACCGGCGGTCGCGCCGGTGACAAAAATAATCATCTCACTGTTCCTTATGCCATTTTCAGAGTCGATGGCTTCACCATAGCATTTCATTTCCGCTTGCGCCCGCCGAAAAACCGATCGGGTTGTAAAGGCATTTTACCGGCCCGCCAGCTGCGCTGTTTTGGGGCGCACTGCACACAAACGGGGCAGCGCAGGCGCGCATTCAGCCGCTTAAACCCGCCCGATTCGTGACGAGCTTGCCAGGCAACCGATTGCGATTGCAAAGCAATCGGTTGCGGGGCCCTGTTGCCCTGCATCAGTTGCGCAACAAGCGCAATTTTATTTAACTCTTTGATAATAAAGTTAAAAGTGGTGATTGCGATCTGGCACGGCAGTTGCAACAGAGTATTAAGGCAATCATCTGCATAATGAAAAGAAGGCCGCAGTGCTTTCAGAAAGGAAAAGTCATGTCACCAGCGACAGATACGGCGATACGCGCCAGTTTTTTTGACTTCACCTCGGTGGTGGACCAGCCCGACGGGCTGCTCTCTGCCGCGCGCTATCTGGAGGATGGCGTGCTGCGGCTGCGCGACGGACGCGTGGTGGGGTTAGCGCCGTGGGAGGCGTGCAGTGCCGCACTGGCGGGTCAGCCGGTCATTGACCTGCGCGGCAAGCTGATCGTACCGGGCTTCGTCGATACCCACATTCACTATCCGCAGACCGAAATGATCGGCGCGTTCGGCGAACAGCTGCTGGAGTGGCTCAACCACTATACGTTTCCGGTAGAGGCGCAGTATCACTGTCCGGACCACGCGGCCCGGATGTCGGCCTTTTTCCTGCATCAGCTGCTGTCGAATGGCACCACCAGCGCGCTGGTGTTTGGCACCGTGCATCCCCAGTCGGTTGAGGCGCTGTTCAGCGCGGCGGAAGCGCTGAACATGCGGCTGATTGCCGGCAAAGTGATGATGGATCGTAACGCGCCTGACAATCTGACCGAAACTCCGGAACAGAGTTATCAGCAGACCCGCGCGCTGATTGAGCGCTGGCACCAGCGCGGACGACTGAGCTACGCGCTGACGCCACGTTTCGCCCCGACCTCCTCGCCACAGCTGCTGGAAAAAGTGCAGCAACTGCGGCAGGAGTTCCCGGATACCTGGCTGCATACTCATCTGAGCGAAAATCCGCAGGAGGTCGCCTGGGTGAAGCAGCTGTTCCCGGAGCGCGCCGGCTACCTTGATGTCTACCATCACTATCAGCTCACCGGGCGTCGCAGCGTGTTTGCTCACTGCGTCCATCTCGACGACGGCGAATGGCAATGCCTGCACGACACTGATTCCACCATCGCTTTCTGCCCGACCTCAAACCTGTTTCTTGGCAGCGGGCTGTTTAACCTTAAACGCAGCTGGCAGCAGGGCGTTAAAGTCGGTATTGGCACCGATGTGGGCGCCGGCACCACCTTCAGCATGCTGCAAACGCTGGGCGAAGCCTACAAAGTGGGCCAGCTACAGCAGTATAAGCTGAGCGCCGCCGAAGCCTTTTATCACGCCACGCTGGGCGGCGCGCGGGCGCTGGATCTCGATCACGCCATTGGCAATTTCAATCCGGGTAAAGAGGCGGATTTTGTGGTGCTCGATCCGGCCGTTTCCGCCTTACAGACTTTGCGTATCGGCAACAGCAAAGATATCTGGGAAAAACTGTTTGTTCTGATGACGCTCGGCGATGACCGCAATATCGCCCAGACCTGGGTCAACGGGCGTCCGGTATGGCAGCGCGACGCGGGAGAGCAAGCGGCATGATCCAGTTCCTGTTAAATAATCAATTAGTCACCGAAGAGGCGTTAGATCCTAATCTGACGATACTTAACTATCTGCGCGGTCATCTGCGCCGCACCGGTACCAAAGAGGGCTGCGCCTCAGGTGACTGCGGTGCCTGTAGCGTCACGCTCGGTAAAGCGGTCAATGGCGCGATGCAGTATGAAACGGTCAATAGCTGTCTGACGCTGGTCTCCACGCTACAGGGCAAGCAGCTGATCACCGTCGAGGATCTGCGTCACGGCGGTGCTCTGCATCCGGCGCAGCAGGCGATGGTGGATTGCCACGGCTCGCAATGCGGCTTCTGCACGCCCGGCTTTGTGATGTCGCTGTTCAGTCTGCAAAAATCGGTCAGCGGCTGGGATCGCCATCAGGCGGAGAGTGCGCTGGCGGGCAATCTCTGTCGCTGTACCGGTTACCGGCCAATCATGGCGGCCGCGCAGCAGCTCTGTTCACAGCCGGTCAGCGACCCGTTCGATCACCATGCGGCCAGCGTGGCGCAACGGCTGACGGCACTGGCGAATCAGGAGATGCAGCAGCTCAGCGGCGACGGGCGGCACTGTTATCTGCCTAAAACCCCGGCCCAGCTGGCGCAGATCTATCTGGAACATCCTGAGGCGCGGCTGATTGCCGGTGGCACCGATCTGAGCCTCACCATCACCCAGCAGCATCAGCGCATACCGGTGCTGATCGCGCTGGAGCAGGTTGCGGCGCTGAAAGTGTGCAGTGAATTTGACGATCACTATCTGCTCGGTGCCAGCGCCTCTCTGCAGCAGGTTGCCGAATTTCTGACCGACCGGATTCCGGGCATCAGCGAAATGCTGCAACGTTTCGCGTCGTTACAGATCCGGCTGCAGGGTACGCTGGGCGGCAATATCGCCAACGCCTCGCCGATTGGTGATGCCTCACCGATGCTGCTGGCGCTGAACGCCACTCTGCTGCTGCAGCAGGGCGAGCAGCAACGGCTGCTGCCGCTGGACCAGTTTTTCACCGGTTACCGGCAGACCAGACTGTTGCCGGGCGAGTTTATCCGGGCGATACGTATCGATAAAGTGACGGTGTCACCTGACTTTGTGGCCTGGAAAGTCTCTAAGCGGCTGGATGATGATATTTCAGCGGTGTTTGCGGCCTTTAACCTGGAGATTGAGCAGGGTCAGGTACGCGCGGCGCGCATCGCTTTTGGCGGCATGGCCGCGACGCCGAAACGGGCAACGCACTGCGAACAGGCCCTGCTGGATCAACCCTTTAACGCCGTGACGGTGTCACGCGCGGCCGCCGCGCTGGCGGAAGATTTCCAGCCGCTCTCCGATTTCCGCGCCAGCGCTGACTACCGCCTGCAGGTGGCGCGTAATCTGTTACGGCGCTACTACCATCGCTACAACGGCGAATTAACCTGTATCGAGGTGGCCCGCTATGTCTCATAACCGTCCTGAACTGAGTGAAGAGGTGCGCAAAGCGCAGCATACCGCCGGCATCCAGAGCGGTGTTGGCCGCAGCAATAAACATGAAAGCGCTGAGATGCATGTCTCCGGCGAGGCGCGGTTTATCGACGACAAGCCTGAGCTGCCCGGTATGCTGCACCTCTGTCCGCGGTTGAGTGAACACGCCCATGCGCGCATAACCCGGATTGATGTTGAGCCGTGCTACGCCATTCCCGGCGTAGTCAGCGTGCTGACCTGGCAGGATGTGCCCGGCATCAATGATGTTGGTCCGCTGGAGCCGGGCGATCCGCTGCTGGCGCACGACAAAGTCGAATATATGGGTCAGATTGTGATTGCGGTGGCGGCCGATTCCCCGGACGCTGCCCGGCTGGGCGCCGCCGCTGCCGTGATTGAATATGAGGTGCTTGAACCGCTGCTGGATGTTGAACAGGCGCTGGCGCAGGGCAGCTTTGTGCAGGAGCCGCACGTTCATCGGCGCGGTGACGTTGATGCCGCGCTGGCACGCGCCCCGCATCGCATCAGCGGTTCCTTTCATATTGGCGGTCAGGAACACTTCTATCTGGAAACCCAGACGGCAATGGTCATTCCCGGCGAAGATCAGCAGCTGCAGGTCTTTTCCTCGACTCAGAATCCCACTGAAGTGCAGAAGCTGGTGGCGGAAGTGATGGGCATCAGCCTGAATCAGGTCACAATTGATATGCGGCGGATGGGCGGCGGATTTGGCGGCAAAGAGACCCAGGCGGCGGGCGTGGCCTGTCTCTGCGCCATCGTGGCGCGCCAGACTGGCCGGGCGGCGAAGATGCGGCTTTCCCGCCGCGACGACATGCGCATCACCGGCAAACGGCATCCGTTTTTTGTCCGTTACGAGGTCGGTGTTGAGGATGACGGGCTGTTATGTGGGGTGAAGATTGACCTGGCGGGTAACTGCGGTTATTCACTCGATCTCAGTGGATCGATCGTCGATCGGGCGATGTTCCACGCCGACAACGCCTATTACCTCGGCGATGCGCTGATAACCGGCTATCGCTGCCGCACAAATACAGCCTCAAATACTGCCTATCGGGGTTTTGGCGGTCCGCAGGGCATGGTGGCGATTGAGCAGATCATGGATCACATCGCGCGGCACCGCGGCCTCGATCCGCTGGCGCTGCGCAAGCGCAATTACTACGGTAAGCAGGATCGCAATATCACCCATTATCATCAGCAGGTTGAGGATAATCTGCTGGACGAAATCACCGAACAGCTGGAACGGAGCAGTGATTATCAGGCGCGGCGGGCGGAGATTCAGGCGTTCAATGCCCGCAGCCCGCTGCTGAAACGCGGTCTGGCGCTGACGCCGGTTAAATTCGGCATCTCGTTTACCTCCAGCTTCCTTAACCAGGCGGGCGCGCTGATCCTGATCTACACCGACGGCACGGTGCAGCTCAACCACGGCGGCACCGAGATGGGTCAGGGGCTCAACACCAAAGTCATTCAGATCGTGGCTGAAGTGCTGCAGATTGAGGTCGATAAGATTCAGATCACCGCCACCGATACCGGCAAAGTGCCGAACACCTCGCCGACGGCGGCCTCCAGCGGGGCCGATCTCAACGGTAAGGCGGCGCAGAATGCGGCGGAGATCCTGCGCGAACGCATGACGCAGATGCTGTGTCAGCTGCATCAGTGTGAAGCATCGGCGGTCAGTTTCCGTAACGGCATTGTGCGCGCCGGGGAAAAACATTACACCTTCGCAGAAGTGGCGCAGCTGGCGTGGTTCAATCAGGTGCCGCTATCCGCCACCGGTTACTATCGTGTGCCGGGCATTCATTACGATCGACTGGCCGGGCGCGGTAAGCCCTTTTACTACTTCGCTTACGGCGCGGCCTGCTGTGAAGTGGTGATCGATACCTTAACTGGCGAATATCGTCTGTTGCGCGCTGACATCCTGCATGACGTGGGGGCCTCACTGAATCCGGCCATCGATATCGGTCAGGTCGAAGGCGGTTTTGTGCAGGGCGTCGGCTGGCTGACCTGTGAAGAGCTGGTGTGGAACCAGAAGGGGCAGTTGCTGACCGATGGGCCGGCCAGCTACAAAATTCCGGCCATCAGCGACGTGCCGGCCGATCTGCGGGTGACGCTGGTGGAGAACCGCAAAAATCCGCAGGATACGGTTTTCCACTCCAAAGCCGTCGGCGAGCCGCCCTTTATGCTGGGCATTGCGGCCTGGTGCGCGCTACAGGATGCGGTGGCCAGCGTGGCCGGTTATGCGCATCCTCCGCTGCTGGACGCGCCCGCCACGCCGGAACGGGTACTGAACGCGGTGCTGCAGCTGGCAGGAGCCTGTGATGATCTACCATGACTGGATAAGCGTGCTGCACCAGCTGCGTGAAAAGCGCCAGAGCTGCGTGCTGATCACCGTGCTCAGTGAGCGCGGTTCAGTACCGCGCGACAGCGGCAGCAAGATGGTAGTCACGCTGCAGGAGAACTTTCTGACGATTGGCGGCGGCCAGCTTGAATTTCAGTGTATTGCCCAGGCGCGCGCCATGTTGCAGAGCGGAGCCCGCGCACCGCATACCGAGGAGTACAGCCTCGGCGCACGGCTGGGTCAGTGCTGCGGCGGCAAAACCACGCTTTTGTTTGAGCCGCTGTTGCAGTGTCAGCCTGAGATCCTGCTGTTCGGCGCCGGTCATGTCGGCCAGGCGCTGGTTAATTTGCTGGCAACGTTACCCTGTCACATTCGCTGGATCGATAGCCGTCCCGGCCAGTTTGAGCGGGTGCCGCCAGGCGTGGTCACGCTGCAACCGGAAGACCCGCTCGACTGCGTGGCGCAGGCGGCTCCCGACAGCTATTTCATTATTATGACCCATCATCATCCGCTCGATTTCGAACTGTGTGAGGCGGTGCTGAAACGCGGCGATTTTCGCTATGCGGGCGTGATTGGCTCGCAGACCAAAAGCCAGCGCTTCCGCTACCGGCTGGCGGGCAAGGGCGCGCAGGCCGATCGGCTGGCGAAATTGCGCTGTCCGATTGGCCTGCCGGACGTCAAAGGCAAGCTGCCCGCCGAGATCGCCGTAGCGATTGCCGGTGAAGTGATCAGCGTTTATCAGCAGCACCTGGCCTGAGTTGTTCAACTGCCCGCAACCTGCCAGGATAAGGCTTTGCGATGCCCATTCAGGAGCGAATCATGAACGCCCGTCAGAATCCTTTCTTTAGCGTCAGCCCCTTGCCTTATCAGGCGCCGCCGTTTGACCAGATTCAGCAGCAGGATTTTCTGCCCGCCTTGCAGGCAGGCATTGAAGAAAAGCGTCGGGAAGTTGAGGCGATCGCCACATGCAGTGACGAGCCAACGTTCCTCAATACCTATGAGGCGCTGGAGAAGAGCGGGCAGTTGCTGAACCGGGTTAATCTGGTGTTCAGCGCCATGACCTCGGCGCACACCAGCCCCTATCTGCAACAGGTGGATGAAGAGATCGCACCGGAGCTGACCGCACTCAACGACGAGATCATGCTTAACCGGCCGCTGTTCTCACGGCTCGATGCGGTCTATCTGCAGCGCGCCCAGCTTGATGCTGAATCCAGGCGGCTGGTTGAGGTGATCTGGCAGCGCTTTCAGCTGGCGGGTGCCAATCTGCCCGAAGCGCAGAAACAGCAGCTAAAAGCCCTGAATCAGGAAGCGGCGCGTCTCAGTACCCGCTTTACCAACAGGCTGCTGGCTGCTACCAAGGCGGGCGGTCTGGTGGTGGATCAGGCAGAGAAACTGGCGGGGCTTTCCGCTGCAGACCTGGCGGTCGCGCAGGCAGAAGCGCGCGCCCGCGGGCTGGAGAATGCCTGGCTGCTGGTGCTGCAGAACACCACTCAGCAACCGGCGCTGCAAAGCCTGAGCGATCGCGAAACCCGCGAGGCGCTGTTTAAAGCGGGCATGACCCGAACCGAAAAGGGCGACGAAAATGACACGCGTGAGCTGGTGCTGCGTCTGGCTCAGGTGCGGGCCGAACAGGCCAGGCTGCTGGGCTTTGCCAGTTATGCCGAGTGGAAATTGCAGGACCAGATGGCGAAAACCCCGGACGCTGCGTTTGCCTTTATGCGTAACATCGTGCCTGCCGCCCGTGCGCGGGCTGAACGTGAAGCGGCGGCTATCCAGCAGACTATCGATCGCCAGCAGCAGAGCTTTACGCTGCGCGCCTGGGACTGGAATTTTTACGCCGAACAGGTGCGTCACGCGCAGTACGATCTCGATGAGAGCCAGATCAAACCTTACTTCGAGCTGAACTCGGTGCTGCAGAATGGCGTGTTCTGGGCGGCCACGCAGCTCTATGGCATCCGGTTTTCGCCCCGCCAGGATCTGCCGGTTTACCATCCCGATGTGCAGGTATACGAAATTTTCGATGCCGATCAAACACCGCTGGCGCTGTTCTATACCGACTTCTTCAAGCGCGACAGCAAAGGCGGCGGGGCGTGGATGAGCAATTTTGTTAACCAGTCGACGCTGCTGGAGAGCAAGCCGGTGATCTACAACGTCTGCAACTACACCAAACCGCCAGCCGGTGAACCGGCGCTGCTGAGCTGGGATGAGGTGATCACGATGTTTCACGAGTTTGGACATACGCTGCACGGCCTGTTCGCCAGCCAGCGCTATCCGAGCCTGTCAGGCACCGAGACGCCGCGCGATTTTGTGGAGTTTCCGTCGCAGATTAATGAGCACTGGGCCAGTGAGCCGCAGGTGTTCCGCCATTTCGCCCGCCACTATCAGAGCGGAGAACCGATGCCCGCCGCGCTGCACGAAAAAATCATCCGCGCCGGAAAATTCAACAAAGGTTACGAGATGAGTGAGTTGCTGGCGGCCGCGCTGCTCGATCTGCACTGGCACAGTCTGCCAGGCGACCGGGCACCGCAAAGCGTGGACGGTTTTGAACAGCAGGCGCTGCAGAGCGACAATCTGGCATTAGCGGCGGTGCCGCCACGCTACCGCTCCAGCTATTTTCAACATATCTGGGGCGGAGGCTATGCCGCCGGTTACTACGCCTATATCTGGACCCAGATGCTGGCTGATGACGGTTACCAGTGGTTTGTTGAACAGGGCGGACTGACACGGGAAAATGGCGAGATTTTCCGTCAGAAAATCCTGTCGCGTGGCAACAGCAGCGACCTGAAAACCCTGTATGAAAGCTGGCGTGGCGGCCAGCCGCAGCTGGAGCCGATGCTGAAGAATCGCGGCCTGGCGGAGTAGCTAATCAACGGGCGGTCATGCCGCCCGCTGATCTAAGAAACGGACCGGTTAACCCAGCGGTCCGCCTTCAATGGTTTCACACATGCCGGCCAGCACCCGCTCGCCGGTTTCACTTTTCAGCGAGCGATACCACTCTGCGGTCACCGCCGGATCTTTCGCATGGGTGACGTCACAGCGCTTACGCGCTTTCAGCACCAGATCTTTGACCCGCTCAACCCGGCGCGCCTGATAACGCAGCAGGGCATCTTCAATCCCCAATGAATGCGACGCCAGCGTAGAGGCGAGCACGATGGCATCTTCCATCGCTGCACAGCCGCCCTGACCGATATCAGGTGTGGTGCTGTGGGCTGCATCCCCCAGCAGGGCAACGCGACCTTTAACCAGGCGGCTGAACGGTTCGATATCGTGGATTTCGACCCGGTTGGTGGTGTCGGGATTGATCGCGGCAATCAGCTTCTGCACCGGTGCGGCCCAGCCGGCAAAATAGCCGCTCAGATCGGCTTTAACGGTACTACGGTCCTGCGGCAGCCCTTTGGGCAGCGGCACGTCGAAGAAGAAATAAAAACGGTTATCGCTCACCGGCATCAGCGACACGCGCTTGCCTTCGCCAACAAAGGTCGTCCACTGATCAGCAGGAGCGATGCTTTCATCAATCGTCACCAGCCCGTTCCAGTTGACGTAACCGGCATAGCGCCGCTCCAGCGTCTGCTCCAGCACATAATCCCGGATCACCGAATGGGTGCCGTCCGCGGCAATCAGAAAATCACCCTGAACCTGGCTACTATCGGCAAAGGTGGCAATCACACCGTGATCGCCTTGTTCAACCTGAATGACCCGTTTGCCGAAATTGACCCGCTGACGGCCAAAGGTATCGATCAGCATCGCCTGCAGTTCAGCACGCGCCACCGGATAGGGGAACTCACCGACCTGCTGCACCAGCGGCGACATACTGAAGCGGGTCAGCGGTGCGCCGCTCACCGCATCGTGATAGGCCATGTAGGCCATATTGCCACCCAGTGCGCGCAGCGCCGCCTTCATGCCCAGCGCATTCAGGCATTTAACGCCGTTTGGCCAGATGGAAATCGCGGCCCCGACCGGCTTCATCTCTTTTACCGCTTCGAATACCTCAACCTCAAAACCCGCTTTCTCCAGCGCGATGGCGCTACTCATGCCGCCGATACCACCACCGATTACGATCGCTTTCATAGTTATCTCCTGTCTGCTTGCAACGGATACTGCAACTTTTGTACCAGTGCCTTACCACGCAGCCAGAAAATCAGGATTTACAGACTGTTCAATGACATAGCGTGTCACGACAACCTAAGGATGCTGCGCCAGAGGATGCTGGCGCACGCTTATGTTGCAATGCGATGCGCTTAAACAGTGCATCGCAGGCAAAAAAAGCGGCTGCTGTATCATTTGTTTCATCAGGCAGGCGTCAGGAGATGAGGCAAACAATCACTGCTAATGACAGACGCTACCGTCAGATGCATAAAACAGGCCGATCTCTGAAAAGCCACTACAGGAAAACTGATTAGTTGAATTGTTATCAACTAATCGCCCCTGGGGCACGCCGGATTATTTTTAACAAATCTTTAAACTTACACATAATAAATGGCGCACCGGCTGACGGCGCTTTATTCCTCTTCATTAATCAACGAGTTAATTAATGAAATATGAGAACGGATGTAAAAATATTTCTGTAACCGTTACGCTGCTGCGACAGACCAGGAATAAACCCCGATCGGCAATCATAAATAAATTGCGCGATTGGCCGCTAAAAACATTTTTAGGATATTCTGCAGGCGCGCCTGCCGACATCGCATGATATAGATCTCCCGGGACTCAAGGACTCTGGAATACGATCATGAAAATCGGAATCACCAATAACCACTATCCGGAGCAGCGTAATATTTTAGTTAATCCGGAAAATGAATATATAAATCTCAAAAAGTACAATCTGTTTTACTTTATTAACCCGCTACGGACTCGCATACTCAAAAAAAATAAATCCTTCGTTTTTCTGCCGCTGCCATTTTCACCCGCATCCCGGCCAGACGTCCTGCATCTGTTTAATGAAGTGGCGATAACCCGTCAGAAATGGGTTGCCTCGTTTGAAACGGAATTACCGCGCGTTTTACCGGTGCCGGGCGTTGCAAAACAGGATAACCCCGAACTGAAGCGGCTGATCCCGCATCTGCTGAAAGAGAACTGTCTTGGGTTGATAGCCATTTCGGACGCGACGCTGAACATACAGATGAAACTGTTCCCGCCCGGAGACGGCGTGGCGCAGCAGATCAGACGTAAAACGGTGGTGTTGCATCCGCCACAGACTCTGTTCACGCCGCATAAAGCGCCACGCCAGGCTGGCATATTCCGGCTGGTGTTCGCTGGCAACGAGTTCTACCGTAAAGGCGGGGCCGAAGTGGTACTGGCGATAAGTGAGCTGATTGAAGAGCTCAAGCTGGAAGAGTCGCAGCTGGATGTGCAGCTGATCGGCGATCTCACCAAACGTCATAACGTAGCGCACCGGCAACATCAGGACGATGAGGCATTCTGTCGCTCAATTGAGAGCCGCATCGGACGTTATCGCTGTTTTACCCACCGCTCCCGGCTGGATAATGCCGCGCTGCTGCAGCTGTTTCGTGACAGCGACATCGGCCTGCTGCCGACCTGGCAGGAGACCTACGGCTTTTCGGTGCTGGAGATGCAGGCGAACGGCTGCCCGGTGATCACCAGCAACGTGCGTGCCTTACCGGAGATTAATCCGGCCAGCGCGGGCTGGGTGATTGGCGGCGCGCTCAACGGCGATCGTGAATACAGTGTCACTACGCCTCAGGAGAAACAGCAGCTGCGTCAGGCGCTGGTGGCGGGTCTGAAACAGACACTGCTCGCCATCTTCGATCGGCCTGAGATGTTGCAGGAAAAAGGGGAGGCGGCGATTCTGCGCATCAAAGATCAGCACGATCCGCAGCGTTATATCGTCCGGCTGCACGATATTTATCACCGCGGCGTGATCAACGTCACTCAACATCCTCCGGTGATCCCCGTTTGATAAGATTTTCCAGACGACGCGTGCCAGATTAGTCATACTTAGTGCAGCGTTCATCTGGAGATTAATCATGAAAATAGTCATCAGCCTGCTGCTGTCCGGACTGCTGGGCAGCAGCGCCTTTGCTCAACCCTCATCCCCGTTTCCGGCGCGTGCGCCGCTGCCACAGCTGACGCCCGTCGCCGCACGCTGCGATGTCTCAGCCTGTCAGACCAATTGCTATGTCGAACGATCCCATTGCAACACCCGTGATACCGGAGCGTGCAGTTCACAGGCACAAATCTGTGTGCAGGCCTGTGCCGATCAGTGCAAATAATTTGAATCAGAGAAAAAACTGTTAATTGCCAATGAAAAAGTCTTTGTCTTACCTTGTTTTGTGGTCCCTTTCTGCCAGCTGTGTTGCCGCCGATCTCACCTCACAGCAGGTCACTTCTCTGGTTAAAGCCGCGATAGAACCGCTGATGGAGCAGCAGGAGATCCCCGGTATGTCGGTCGCGATCCTCTATAAAGGCCGCACCCAGTTCATCAATGCCGGCGTCGCGGATCGGGAGTCCGGCCGCCGGGTCACCGAAAATACTCTGTTCGAACTCGGCTCGGTGAGTAAAACCTTCACCGGCGTGCTGGCCGGCGTGATGATCCGCAATGGGGATATCGCGCTTAACGATCCGGTACAGAAATACTGGCCACAGCTGACCGGCACGCAGTGGCGGCACATCCGGATGCTGCATCTGGCGACCTATACCGCGGGCGGCCTGCCGCTGCAGCTACCGGATGCGGTAACCGATCAGGCCTCGCTGCTTAACTATTATCAGCAGTGGCAACCGCAGGCCGCGCCGGGCACGCTGCGTCAGTATTCCAATGCCAGTATCGGTCTGTTTGGTGCGCTGATGGTGAAGGGCGATTACGAGCAGGCGATGGAGAAAAATGTCTTTCAGCCGCTGCGGCTGACGCGCACCTATATTACCGTGCCGCCGTCAATGATGCTGAATTATGCCTGGGGCTACAAAAACGGCCAGCCGGTGCGGGTATCGCCGGGAATGCTGGACGCGGAGGCCTACGGAATCAAATCGACCGCCCGCGATATGCTGACCTTTATGCAGGCGAATGCCGATCCTAATCGTCTCTCTTCAGGAAATACCGTGCTGCGCAATGCGATTCGCACGTCGCAGTCCCGCTATTTTAGCGTGCGCAGTTTCTATCAGGGACTGGGCTGGGAGATCTACGACTGGCCGGTGAGCGCCGCCACGGTGATCGCTGACAGTGAAAACGGCGTCGCGCTTAAACCTCAGCCCGCCACGCCACTCAATCCCGTCGTGCCTTCTCAAAGCGCCAGCTGGGTGCATAAAACCGGTGCCACCAACGGTTTTGGTGCCTACATTGCGTTTATTCCCGGCAGGAATACCGGCATCGTGATGCTTGCCAACAAGAACTACCCCAATCCGCTGCGGATAAAAACCGCCTGGCAAATTCTTGAGGCGTTGCAGTAATCTCCGGCGTTACTTTCCGCTGGCGCGCCTTGTTCATTTGCGCTAAAATTTAAATCAAATGAACAGAGGGTGATGCTATGTCAATTGCTATTTATACGCCCGCCAGCAGTGGCCGCAACCGTTCACTGCTGCATGCGCTGAACCTGCCGGAAACCCTGCCGGATGCGCATCAGCGGATTGCCGTTGGCTTCAGCAGCGGGGTACTGAAACGTACCGCGTCGCTGTCCGCATTTGATGAAGCCTGGCTGTGCCGGCTGGCGGGCATCGATCGCAGCACCTACAACCGCAAAGTGAAAGATCCTGAGCAGACTTTTTCGCCCGATCAAAGCGGACGGATTTATATGCTGATCCGCGTGCTCTCTGCCGCCAGCACGCTGTTGCGTGACGATCCGGCGCGGCTGGTACAGTGGCTGGAAACCCCAGCCAAAGCGCTGGGCGGCAAAAAACCGGCAGAGATGACCACTACCGTTGCGGGCGCGGAAGCGGTACTGAATCTGATTGGTCAGCTTGAACATGGCGTCATCACCTGATGGCGTCAGTGCATTTTTACCGGCTGGTAAAAAGCGAATATGCGATGACCGCCTTTGATGGTTTTGGTGCCCGCACCTACGGCGGACGCTGGAATTCAGTGGGCACCGGCTGTGTTTATCTGGGGTCGAGCCGGGCGCTGTGCGTGCTGGAAGCGCTGGTGCATCTCACTATTCAGGATCTGGCGCAGGACTATTCGATGCTGTCGATCAGCGTGCCTGACTCGCTGATTGCCGAGCTGTCGCTGGCGGCACTTCCCGCCGACTGGCAGGCCGATCCCGCACCGCCATCGACGCGGGAGATTGGCGACGGCTGGCTGGCCAACCCGGATAACGGGCTGATACTGAAAGTCCCGAGCACCCTGACCGGAGAGTGGAATGCGTTGTTGAATCCTGCTCACCCGGCCGCGGCGGCGATTATCAGCAAGGTGGTGGTCGAGCCATTTTTCTTTGACCCGCGCTTCAGGCTGCAATAGCTCCTGACCGGTCAGGCCTGCGCCTCAGTGGGCAGCTCTGGATTCTGAAATGGCCTGCGCGGCACAGATCAGCGCCAGGTGACTCAGCCCCTGCGGCATATTGCCGCGCCAGCTCTGGCTGCGCACATCAAACATCTCGTTAAAAATGTCGACGTTGCCATGCCGGTCAAGCGTGGCGAGGATCTGCTCCATCGCCTGGTCGGCCTGCTCAATGTTCCCCATCTCGGCCCAGGCCTCTGCCAGCCAGAACGCACAGGCGAGAAACGTGCTCTCTTCCTGGTCGACGCCGCTATAGCGATAGAGCATGGCGCTGTCATTGCCCAGTTCATGATGGATGGCACGATAGGTCGAGAGCATCCGCTGCGGATTAACCGCGTTGCCGTAGCTGTGTACCAGCGCCAGCGAGGCGTCAAGGCGATCCTCACTGCCGACGTAAAACAGGTAAGCCTGCTTCTGTTCCGACCAGCAGTGCGTCTCAATCCAGTCCCGAATCCGGTCGCGTTCCCGTTGCCAGCGGCCCAGCCAGGTGGGTTCGATGTGCTGGTTTTCGGCCAGCGCGACCGCCCGATCCAGCGCCATCCAGCAGGCCATTTTGGAGTGGGTGTAGTGCTGTAAGTCCGGCAACTCCCAGATACCGCAATCCTTTTGCCGCCAGTGATCGGCACAGCAGTTCGCCAGCTCGCCCAGCATCCGTGAGGTGGTGATATCCAGCACGTGTCCCGCTTCGATAAACAGTTGCGCGGTGGCCAGCATGTCGCCATACATGCTGAGCTGCACCTGATCGCGGGCGTTATTGCCAACCCGAACCGGCTGAGAATCCTGATAGCCGCTTAACGGCGGAAAGCGTTCTTCCGGGACTTCATCGCCATTCAGCGCATAGCAGGCACGCAGCCTGACGCCGTGGCGCAGGATGGTCTGTGACAGCCATGAAAAGGCCGCTTTACAATCCTCCAGCGCGCCGAGATAAACAAAGGCTTTGATGATCAGACAGGCGTCACGCACCCAGGCGTAGCGATAATCATAATTCTTCTCGCCGCCAATGCCTTCCGGCAGCGAGGTGGTGGCCGCAGCCGCCAGCGCACCGGTCGGTGAGTACCAGAGAAACTTGAGTGACAGGGCAGAGCGCTTCACCAGCGCCGGATAGCTGCCGTCATAGCTCAGACTCTCCACCCAGCTGGTCCAGCCGGTGTGGCTGGTTTCGATCCGCTGATCGATGGCGGAGAGCTCAGGCACTGCCAGCGGCTCATTCTCGGTGATCAGCAGCGCGCAGAGTGAGCGCGAACCGGCCGAGGTCCGCAGCGTGGCGCAGACCTGCTCATCATCCAGTAAGGTAATGCGGATATCGTCGCTGGTACGGAACATCGCCATCACGTCAGCAATGTGAAACACCTTGCCTTTCTCGGTGTCGGCAATCCACGGCGAACGGGTTTCAGCCGCGGTGCCGAATCGCAGGCTGATCTCCAGTTCAACGTCGCCGCTCACGCCTTCAATCCGACGGGCCAGTTCGCCCCACGGCAGTCGTCCCGCCAGCGTGCTGTTGATCGATTCGGTCAGCAGCACCGTGCCGCTGTCGGTCTCATACCGGGTTTCCAGCACATTGCTGTTATCGCGATAGCGGCGCGTGACCTGATAAGGCTCGCGCGGCACGATTTGAAAATAGCCGCCGACACCGGCATCCAGCAGACGGTCAAACAGCGGTTTAGCATCGAGGTTCGGGGCGCACCACCAGTCGATCGAGCCATCCGGCGCAATCAGCGCCACCGAACGCCCTTCACCAATGGCGGCATAATCACCCAGACCTGCAAAGCCATTATCCCGGGACGGCTGCCGGAAAATTTCGTTTTCCATGGTTTTCTTCCTTGTATCACTGTGACGACAAAGACAACAGGCGAAGGCAGGACAAAAAAGTGGCCGCATTATGCGGCCACCGGGGAACGGGTTTACAGGGTGCCGGTGCCGCCATCTGAGCACCAGACCTGGCCGGAAGAGTAACTGCTCTCCGTCGAGGCCAGCGTGACGTAGAGCGGGGCGATTTCAACCGGCTGACCGGGACGACCCATCGGTGAATCGGCACCAAACTGCTTCACTTTTTCCTGTGGCTGACCGCCGCTCGATTGCAGCACGGTCCAGTATGGGCCAGGCGCTACCGCATTTACCCGGATACCGTCGCCACCCAGCTGCTTCGCCAGTGATTTGGTAAAGGCGACAATCGCCGCTTTGGTCTGGGCGTAATCCAGCAGAATATCGCTGGGTTTAAAGGCCTGTACTGACGAGGTATTAATAATTGACGCGCCGCGTGGCAGATATTCCAGCGCCGCTTTGGTGATCCAGAACATCGCATAAACGTTGGTTTTAAACGTCGCGTCGAAATCTTCGGTACTCAGGGTACGAATGGACTCATTAAACTGCTGGCGTCCGGCGTTATTCACCAGAATATCCAGTCCGCCTAATTTATCGACCGCCTGTTTTACCAGCTGCTGACAAAATTCTTCAGAACGAATGTCGCCCGGAATAGCGAAAACTTTACGGCCTTCCGCTTCGATTAATTTAATCACTTCATCGGCATCGGGCTGTTCTTCTGGCAGATAGTTAATCACCACGTCTGCACCTTCGCGAGCATAGGCAATCGCGACGGCACGGCCAATACCGGAGTCACCGCCGGTAATCAGCGCTTTGCGGCCGGTCAGGCGGCCGGTGCCGCGGTAGCTGGTTTCACCGTGGTCGGGAAACGGAATCATTTTGCTGACTAAGCCTGGTGCCTGTTGCGGTTGTTCCTCAAAAGGAGGCTTAGGAAATTGATCGAGATCGAGCGTCTTGTTCGTTGGTGTCGTCATTGTAAGCTCCTTGTACATCATTATCTGAGTGATTAAGCCTGGCACAAATGTGATATTTGTCACATCTGACTGCTTATTCATTGAGCAGTGGCGGTCAGGGTGAATTAATAATGCTGATCAAGAATAGTCATAAAATCGGAGGTTGTGCCGCCGGATGGCGATATTCTGGCGAGAAGAGGAGAGATATTTAAAGCGAAGCGTGAAAGAGAGTGAAGGTTATTTCACCGGCGCTCAGGCACCGGCAATAATATAAAAAAGGGATTACCCGCCGCGTACCGAACCCCGCCAGACCACATCAGCCTGATATATTCGCCGATCGCTTTGCTGTTCAGCGGCTGGCGTTAATTGGTCCTGCTGCGCTTCGCTCTCTGTCAGCCAGCGGATGGCGTCACGGGCAAACTGCTCCACCGGCTGGGCGAAGGTGGTGAGGTTATAGGATGACCAGCCAGACTGCGGGATATTGTCGTGGCCGACAATGCACAGATCTTCCGGGATGCGCAGGGCAAAACGGTGGCGCGCCTCATCCATAAAGCCGCACGCCAGCAGGTCGGTGGCGCAGAACACCGCGTCAGGACGGACTTTGCGGGTCAGCAGCCGCTGCGCCAGGATCTGACCGCTTTCATAGGAGGTCGAGCCAAAGTGTTCCACCTGGACCGGGACCCCGGCTCTCTCTGCCGCTGCCAGAAAATCCCGCTCGCGTTTCAACAGGCTTGGGGTACCGGCCAGCGAATTAACAAATGCGATGCGCTGGCAGCCGGCCCGGACAAAGGCGTTGACCGCCATCTCCGCCGCCGGACGCGAGTCGAGGTTAATACTCAGCGAGCCGGGCAGGGATTCATCGCGGTTAATCAGCACCAGATGCTGCCCGTGTTTATAGCAGAGCCGGGTGATGGCGCTGTCAGGCATGCCGGAAAGTATGATCGAAGCATCTGCGCGAAAGTTGATCGCCTGCTGTAACGCGGCAGAGACCCGATCGTCGGAGCGGTCGGTGTTGATCAGCATCGCTACCTTTCCCGCTTCCTGCAGGTACTGGGTCATCCAGCGGACCAGGCTGGCACGGTAGGGCGTATCCACTTCAGAGGCGATCAGGCAGACAATGCCGCTGCGGTTGCGCACCAGACCGCGCGCCAGATGGTTAACGTGGTAGCCCAGCTCTTCGGCGGCTTTCATCACCCGCGCCCGGGTCGCCTCCGACACGCTGGCGCCTGGCGTAAAGGTGCGCGATACCGCCGAGCGGGACACGCCCGCCCGGTCAGCGACATCCTGCGCACTGACCACCGCCTTGAGTTGATGCATGAGTTTCTCCCGCGTTATGCATGATCCGTTTTGAGTCTGCCTGAGTTTGCAAGGCTGTGCAAAAGTAATCTCGCTGCTGGTGTTGCAAATTTGTGACAGCGACTGTCAATTGCTTCACATGCTAATTGACAGGGCAATCGGGTCGCCTTACTACTTTGCACAGCAGTGCAAAATAAAAGCGCGTCCAGGCGCTATCCTCGCCCTCAAGGAGAACACCATGCGTTACTCATCTCTGTTCGCTGCGGTTATCGTCAGTTGTCCGGCTCTGCCGTTTGCGGCTGCCGCGGCTGGCAATCTCAACATGGTCTGTTCGGCGGATGTGGTGGTCTGTGAGCAGATGACCCGCCTGTTCAGCCAGTCTCATCCCGATATCCATCTCAGCATGGTGCGGCTGTCAGCCGGAGAAGCCTATGCGCGTATTCGCAGTGAGGCGCGTAATCCCCGTACCGATATCTGGTGGGCGGGCACCGGCGATCCGCACATGCAGGCGGCGGAAGAGGGATTAACCCAGCCCTACAAATCACCGCTGCTCGACCAGCAGCAGACGTGGTCGCAAAAAGTGGCGGAGATCTCCGGCTATCGCACCGTGGGCGTCTATGCCGGTGCGCTGGGCTGGGGTTACAACACTAATCTGCTGGCGGAGAAAAAGCTGAAGGTGCCCGCCTGCTGGGCCGATCTGCTCGATCCGGGCTTTAAAGGGGAAATCCAGATTGCTAATCCTAACTCCTCCGGCACCGCCTATAACACCCTGGCGACGCTGGTGCAGATCATGGGCGAAGACAAGGCCTTTGATTACCTGAAAAAGCTCAACGCCAACGTTTCGCAATACACCAAATCGGGGTCGGCACCGGTAAAAGCCGCCGCCCGCGGTGAAACCACGCTCGGCATCGTCTTTATGCATGATGCGGTGGCAATGGAAGTGGATGGCTTCCCGATTAAACCGGTCGCGCCCTGTGAAGGCACCGGCTATGAGATTGGATCGATGTCGATCATCAAAGGGGCGCGTAATCTGGCGAACGCCAAAAGCTGGTACGACTGGGCGCTGAGCGCTGAGGCGCAGTCGCACATGAAAGAAGCGAAATCGTTCCAGCTGCCGTCGAACCGCAAGGCGGAGATCTCGGAATATGCACCGCGCTTTGAGAACATCAAACTGATCGATTATGACTTCAAAACCTACGGGGATTCGGCGAAACGCAAAGCGCTGCTCGGACGCTGGGATAAAGAGATCGGTGCCAGCGCGCAGTAATGCTGTTTTTCGTCCGGCGATGCGAAGCCGGATACCTGCAGAACCGCGGTGGCGCAAGCCTGGTGTCCGCATCAGATCGAGGTGATTCATGAATGCGCACAATCGTCGCTTAACCGGCGCGTTAATGGCCGGTGCGGCTGCCCTGATGCTGTTGCCCTGGTACAGCCTGGAGCAGGGCTTTTTCTCGGGACACTGGCTGGTGTCGCTGTGGCGTGATGAGAACAGCGCGCCGGCGCTGTGGCAACTGATGCAGCATGGCTGGCTGGCTATTGCCGTGGCGCTGTGGCTGCTTGCTGCTGCCTGCGTATTTCTGCCACCGGGGCGCAGCCGCAGCGGCTTACTGTTACTGTTCAGCGTCTGCGGCATTCTGTTCCTGGTGGTGGAAGGCCATGCTATCGGGTTTAGCGGCTGGAACTGGCTGTGGCTGGAGAACCTCGCTGGCCCGCTGGAACAGGGGCAGCCGGCGATGGGTGCGGGCGCGCTACTGCTGCTGACGGTGTTTCTGCTGATTTTTTCCTTTGCGCTGGCCGAACGCGGCGTGCTGAAAGGTGATGCCTTTGTGGTGGCGGCGATTGTGCTGCTGGTGGCGCTGGTAACCACCTTTGTGCTCTATCCGGTCCTCAGCCTGTTTGTCGCCTCGGTGCAGGATATTGATGGCAGCTTTAAGCCTGACGGGCTGATCGCCAATCTGCAGGACCCGGCTATCTGGAGCGTCGCCTGTGTGACCGGCGGCACCTGCGGCACGGCGTGGCGCACGCTGGGCCTGGCGCTGATGACCGCCAGCGGCTCCACATTACTGGGACTGGCGTTTGCGCTGGCGGCGACCCGGACCTCGCTGCCGTGTAAAAAAGCGCTGCGGATGCTGACTATTCTGCCGATCATTACGCCGCCGTTCGTCATCGGGCTGGCGCTGATCCTGCTGTTTGGTCGTTCCGGCGTGGTCACCACCTCGCTGGCGACGCTGCTTGGCGTTGAGCCTGGCCGCTGGCTGTATGGCCTCACCGGGATCTGGCTTGCTCAGGTGTTGTCCTTTACCCCGATTGCGTTTCTGGTGCTGATTGGCGTGGTTGAAGGGGTCAGCCCGTCGCTGGAAGAGGCGTCTCAGACCCTGCGTGCCAGCCGCTGGCGCACCTTTTCCCGCATCTCTCTGCCGCTGATGGCGCCCGGACTGGCCAACGCCTTTCTGATCAGCTTTATCGAAAGCATGGCGGATTTTGGCAACCCGATGGTGCTGGGCGGCAGTCACGGCGTGCTGTCGACCGAAATCTTCTTCTCGGTGGTTGGGGCGCAGAACGATCCGAGCCGTGCCGCAGTGCTGGCGATGATCCTGCTGGGCTTCACCCTGACGGCGTTTCTGCTGCAGCGCGTCTGGCTGTCGGGGAAAAGTTTTGCCACCGTGACCGGCAAAGGCGACGGCGGCCGTCATGTGCTGCTGCCGCGCCCGGTGCGCTACAGCGTCTATGGCATGGTGATCCCGTGGGGCCTGTTCACGCTGGTGATTTACGGCATGATCATGATTGGCGGCTTCGTGCAGTCGTGGGGACTGAACAACACGCTGACGCTGGATCACTATATCCGCGCCTTCAGCGTCAGCCTGAATCAGGGGCAGCTGGTCTGGAGCGGCGTCGCCTGGAACTCTTTCTGGACCACGCTGGAGATCGCCCTGATTGCCGCGCCGCTTACCGCGGTGGTGGGGCTGCTGACTGCCTGGCTGATTGTGCGGCAGAAATTCGCCGGACGGCAGACCTTTGAGTTCATGCTGATGCTGAGCTTTGCCATTCCGGGCACCGTCATTGGTGTGAGCTATGTGATGGCCTATAACCTGCCGCCGCTGGAGATCACCGGCACCGCGATGATCCTGATCGCCTGCTTTGTGTTCCGTAACATGCCGGTCGGAGTGCGGGGCGGCATTGCGGCGATGAGCCAGCTCGATAAAAGCCTGGATGAAGCCTCTCTGACGCTGGGTGCCAACAGTTTCCGGACCTTACGTAAAGTGGTGCTGCCGCTGCTCAAACCGGCGATCAGCGCGGCGCTGGTTTATGCCTTTGTGCGCGCCATTACCTCGATCAGTGCGGTGATTTTTCTGGTCAGCGCGCAATACAACATGGCGACCTCTTACATTGTCGGGCTGGTGGAGAATGGCGAGTATGGCGTCGCCATTGCCTACTCGTCGGTACTGATCGTGGTGATGTTAGCCATTATCGGGCTGTTCCAGCTGCTGGTGGGTGAACGCCGCCTGCGCCGTGCCAGTCAATCTGCGGCCGTTGCCGCACCTGTTCCCACTCTGACTCAGGAGAGAGCCGTATGACCCCCATCCATGCTGGATCGGTCGTTTTTGAACATGTCGCGAAACGCTTTGATGGCTTTACGGCGCTGCCGGATCTTTCATTAACCGTGGAGCCAGGCACGCTGGTGACGCTGCTGGGGCCGTCCGGCTGTGGCAAAACCACCACGCTGCGGCTGCTGGCCGGGCTTGAGCATCCCACCTCGGGTCGTATTCTGATCGGCGGTAAAGATGTCACCCAGTTGCCGGCCAATGAACGCGACGTGGCGATGGTGTTTCAGTCCTACGCGCTGTTTCCTCATATGAATGCGCTCGACAATATCCTCTACGGGCTGCAGTCGTCGGGAATGAACAAGCGGGAGGCGCAGGATCGGGCGCGGGAAGGGTTGAAGCTGGTCGGGCTGGAAAGTCAGGGGCAGCGTCTGCCGTCTGAACTTTCCGGCGGACAACAGCAGCGTATTGCGGTGGCCCGCGCGCTGGTACTGGAACCGCAGGTGCTGCTGCTGGATGAGCCGCTGTCGAATCTGGATGAGCGTTTACGGCGTCGGGTGCGGACGGATATTCGCGATCTGCAGCAGCGGCTGGGTTTTACCGCGGTCTATGTGACGCACGATCAGGAAGAGGCGCTGGCGGTCTCCGATAAAATTATTGTCATGAAAGAGGGCGATATTGCTCAGCAGGGCGCGCCGGAAACCCTTTACCATTCGCCCAACTCGGTGTTTATCGCTGACTTTATGGGCGAAGCCAATATTCTGCCGTGCGACATTGAGCAGGCGGAAGCCGGTGAGGCGCTGGTTCGGGTCGGCAATCAGCGTTTCCGGCTGCGCGATGCCGGAGCCACCATCGGCAGCGGTCAGCTGGCGGTTCGGCCGCAGTTTATCACGCTGTCCGGCGACGGGCAGGGCGCGCTACAGGGGGAAGTAATTCACAGCACCTGGCTGGGCGACCATATCGAATATGAAGTCACCACCGAGCTGGGGTCGCTGTTTATCATCGATCCTCACATGGAGCAGCGCCTGCCGCTTGCCGCCCGGGTTGGCGTTAATTTTAAGCCGCAAGGGCTGGCCCTGATTGCCCGCTAATCTGCTTAACCGCAAGGAGTCACAATGGAACTGCACGATGAAATGATGTCGCGTCTGGCGCTGGCTGAGACGGTCGCCCGCGCGGGCGGTGCCACGGCGTTATCCTACTTTTCCCGCCGCGACACGCTGGTGGTGGAAACCAAATATGATCTGCAGGATGTGGTATCGATTGCCGATCGCGACGTAGAGCAGATGATCGCCGCCGCCATCCGAGAGGCATTCCCGGAGGATGGCTTTCTCGGTGAGGAAACGGGCCTGCAGGCGGGCCGGAGCGCCTATACCTGGGTAGTCGATCCGATCGATGGCACCAGCCCGTTCCTTAATGGGATGCCAAACTGGTGTGTATCGGTTGCCGTGCTGCGGGACGACGTGCCGATTATCGGGGTGATTTATGCTCCGACCTTTAATGAATGCTATGTGGCGGCGCTGGGCGAGGGCGCAACGCTCAATGGCCGTCGGTTGCAGGTTGATCCGGCACGCACCCTACAGAATCACGTCACGGGCTTTGGTGCCAACAGCTACGTCAGCCCACAGCAGGTTGGGGAGATTGTGGCGGCCTTGCTGACAGCGGGCGGTAACTTCATCCGCATCGGCTCAGGCGCCCTGATGCTGGCATGGGTGGCGGCTGGTCGGGTAGTGGGCTACTACGAACCTTATATGCACGCCTGGGATTGTCTGGCCGGTTACTGTCTGGTGAAAGAGGCGGGCGGTTGGGTGCATCCGTTCAACACCGACGGCGATCGCATCACCAAAGGGGCACAGGTGCTGGCGGTGGCTCCCGGTGCTGAAGCGGATTTGCGTCGCATCGCCGGCTTGTGACCCTGTCACGACGCTCAGGTCGGTACAGCCACCTCAGCGTCGTGATCTTTATCCTTTCAGCGTTTTGGTCAGGTAGTGGCGCTGCATACCGGTTTGCGGAAAGTCGGGCAGGGAGATCTGCTGCTGATAACCCTGTTTCAGATAAAACGGCAGCGCCTGAAAACTGAAGGTATCCACCAGCGCCTGCTGACATCCGTAAGCTATCGCCTGCTGTTCTGCTGCCCGCAGTAAAGCACTGCCCAGACCGGTGCCGCGCAGCGTATCGTCCACCCACAGATAATCGATACAGAGCCAGTTCCCTTTGCGCGAGGCCATTACGCCACCGCGCAATTTACCGTCCGCGTCATGATCAAATACCGCCAGCGGTCCGTGGTTTTCACTGCCGATAAACTGCCGGTTGAAACTGCCGAGCCCGGCGAATAACGCCTCCCGGTCTTTGTCCTCTGGCTGCTGCGTCACGGTAAAAGTCGCGCTTAGTGTCATGATTTTCCTCCTGTCGTGCTACTTCACTGGGGTGCATATCCGCAACAGAGGATAATAAATCATTTATCCCCTTATGGGTATAAAATGGTAATTATCCTCTTTCGGGGATAATGGGAATGCGCTATGCTGATCGTCTGCCGACTTCGGAGGAACAGACACGATGATATACAGTCCGCTGCAGCTGGCTAACCGGCTGAAACTTATCCGTCAGCGTAATGGCTGGACCCAGAGCGAGCTGGCCAAAAAGGTGGGTCTGAAACAGGCGACCATTTCGCATTTTGAAAATGCGCCGGACAACACCTCGCTGGCAACGTTGTTTAAGCTGTTACAGTCGCTGGAGCTGAGCCTGGAGGTGCAGGAGAAAATGGTCGCCGCACCACCGCCGCTCAATGACGAGGATGACTGGTAATGCAGAAGCTGATTGCGTGGATGAACGGCGAGCGGGTTGGGGTGCTGACGCGTCAGCGCAATGGCGCGCACGAATTTCAGTACGATAAAGCGTGGCTGAGCAATCCGCTCGCCAGGCCGCTGTCGCTCTCAATGCCGCTGCAGGTTCCGGTCATCACCTCCCACGCGGTAATTAACTTTTTCGATAACCTGCTGCCGGATAGCCCGTTGATTCGTGACCGGATTGTGGCGCGCTACCAGATAAAATCCCGTCAGCCGTTTGACCTGTTGCAGGAAGTGGGACGTGACAGCGTCGGTGCGACCATGCTGTTGCCGCCGGAGATGCCGCTGCCGCCGTTACAGGTGCGTTACGAGCTGCTGGATGAGGCACGACTGGAGAGTGTGCTGTCAGCCTATCAGTCCGACATTCCGCTTGGGATGCTGCGCGAAGAGACTGACTTCCGGATTTCGGTAGCGGGCGCGCAGGAGAAAACCGCCCTGCTGCACACTGAGCAGGGCTGGAGTATTCCTGCCGGGGCCACGCCGACGTCGCACATCATCAAACTGCCAATTGGCGAAATTAAGCAGCCGGCGGCGACGCTGGATATGCGCGAAAGCGTAGAAAATGAGTATCTCTGCCTGGCGCTGGCCAGAGCGCTGGGGCTTAACGTTCCGCAGGCCTCCATTATTCGTGCTGGCGCGATGCGGGCGCTGGCGGTGGAGCGCTTCGATCGCCGCTGGTCACGCGACAGAACCCGGCTGATACGGCTGCCGCAGGAGGATTTCTGTCAGGCGCTGGGGCTGCCATCTTCCACCAAATATGAATCGGACGGCGGGCCGGGCATCGCGGAGATCATGCAGTTGCTGATGGGATCGAGTAATGCGATAGAGGATCGTTATCACTTCATGATGTTCCAGGTGTTTCAGTGGCTGATAGGGGCAACGGATGGTCACGCAAAGAACTTCTCGCTGTTTATTGAGCGCGGCGGCAGCTACCGGCTGACGCCCTTTTACGACGTGAT
>Ga0302349_1000573_pt1 | contig 40888 bp, 45 predicted proteins | sample PhyAR1_FD_202176 | JGI IMG/M metagenome (GOLD analysis project Ga0302349, IMG submission 202176) | Leaf surface microbial communities from alfalfa plants in UC Gill Tract Community Farm, Albany, California, United States - DLSL A.R1... | ecosystem: Host-associated > Plants > Phyllosphere >... | reverse complement strand
GTCTATCTGAAATCAAAGCGAACGGCCTGCTCAAGCAGGGCAAAGGCTTGATGAAGTGGGGAGTGGCTCTTTATACGCTCACGGTCATAGGTTGGCAGTTTGCCGCGCATAGCTGGGGCTACAGCCACACCCTTTTGGTAGGGATGATCTCCTGCTCGCTTATGTTTGTGGTGGTGGAATTTATGGCTGCCTGGCTGTTGAAGCAGTATAGGAGTTATGTAGATTCTTCGATGGCTTATTTGCAGGTCCGATCTGTCTATAGTAACTACTTGTTGGCGTACTATACGGTCAATCAAATGAGTAGCATCCCCGAAGGTCGAGATATTATAGTGAAAATGCTATGCGAAGAAATTAAGTGGCCTGCACTCAACGATTTGCACAAAAATGACTTCAATTATATGGTCGAAGCTATTTCGGGGTTTACGGTGGTCGTGGATAAGTTGAAAGCCACTTTTGCTTCAGGGAGCCAGAAGCCTGCGGACACCGTTAAGCCCAAGCCAGAGGGTTGACATCAGTGAGCGAATGAGCGAAATTATTCCCATCCTGTCGTTCCTGCGTGTGTTGAGGACTGACCCCATAAGCCCGGCCATAGAGTCGGGCTTCGTCGTTTCTGGGCCTCGGCAAATTCCGGGGCTTTTTCGTTTGTGATGCGCCCATGATGGACGTCATTCGAGAGTACTACCGGCGCGTTGTGTGTCCCTCGAACTTGATCGACAAGACGCATTCCCTGCTTGCCCGCATGGAGCCCCAAGAGGATTCAAAAGTCCGCCCCTCGCGAGTCGCCCTTCTTCGCAAGCTGCTGCTGTACAAGCGTCGTGCCAAGGGCTGCACCAAACAACCCAAATGGAGCAACTGATGGACCCGACAGACCTCGGCCCAGGCACAGCCACCTGGCTGGGCGGAACGGGCACTGTATTGCTGGGCGGCTTCCTGTGGCTGCGTAAGTGGCTATCCAGGGATGCCACTGACAGGGCGATGGATACCGCCGACATCGGCGTCGTACGTCGCCTGAATGAGTTGCTCGACATCGAGCGTGACGCCCGTAAAGAAGCAGAGGCCCGCGCTGATCAATTTGCCAAGGAGCGAAACGACCTCGCGGCTACTGTTGGCCGAATGGAGGGAAAGATCGAGGCTTTGACCAGCCAGGTCGCAAGCCTGACAGAGCGGGTGACATTGCAGAGCGATGAGATCGCCCGCCTGCGCCTCAAGCTTGGAGGTACATCGTGATGGACAGATGCGCACTTGAATTCATTGCCCGCCGCTGGTGGCGTCGCATCGAGGTTTGGGTAATCGCCCTGTTGCTCGTGATGGGTGGCGGGTTCGGCGGCTATCAGCTCGCTCAATGGGCCCTTGCCCGCAGCTACCTGGAGCAGGTCGCCGAGATCCGCGCCGCTTACGACGAAGCCAGTCTGCAGCGCGACCAGCGCCTGGATGAGCTGGCCAGGCAAACCGGTAACGCAGCCGCCAAAGCATCGAAGGCGGCAACCACCGCCACACAGGCTGCCGACAAAGCGGACGAAGCGCTCAATCGAGTGGTGCCATAACTAGCGATGCAGGCACAGCCATTTATCTGCGACATCCCCCATGGTGGAAGGGGCGCCACTCTTGATCCAAGCCATGAAAGATCTGTCGAACTTGAAGTCCTCACCGCATTCCGCGACCAGGAACTGCCGTACGGACTGAGTGTTGCGATAGTTCTTATCAAGAGGTGTGTCGCGTTTTATCGGGCCAGCGTGCCAGTCGAAGCTCATTTCCGGTTCCTTGGATAGCAAGATCCCCGGAGCGTAGCACCCCTCGCGCCACGTAATCGAGATGCGCCGTTTCGTGGCGCGGAGACACAGATGAACCGACAGCAGATCGCGACCGCGTACAGCCTTTTCCATGAGCGCGACCGAGTGCAGCGCCGACTTGACACCGTGCTGAGCGGCAAGGGTGTGTCACTGGCCATCACAGGCGACTACCAGGGCGAGGGTGTCCTGCAGTCGGTAACACAGCCGCTGGCGGATCACTTCAGGGCTGAGCTCGCTGCGATCGATGACCAACTCAAGCTGCTGGGCTGGAACGGCGAGTAATGCAGGGAGCAGACGATGGCCAGAACGCGAGCGCCTTACACACCCTGCAAGCTCTATTTAGATGGTGCCGACGGCATCGAGGTTGGTGACTACATCACCACTGCTGCCGGTTCTGCTTACCTGGTGCAGACGCTGAGGGTGGGCCGCAACAGACCGGAGCGCAAGCATATGGACTGCCTACGTTGGCCCATTGCTGAGGTACCGGCTGATGCACGGTGCTACCAACTTACCTGGTACAAGAGATGAGGGGTGCCGGCCATGGCCAAGGTTTACGCAACAATCCTCTGCCGCCACCGCTGGTGGTTGAAGTACTACTTGGCTGGCGTGATGCTCGCATGTCACATCACCGGGCGTGATCCTCACATTGGTCGCGTCACGCGCTGGATAGAGCGCGGCATCGTGGTCGAGGTGTGTTGATGGCCAGGCTCAAGACGATCAGCCCTCGCCTCCGGGAAGCCGCCAACGCCAGGGTCAAGCTGATAGACACCAGCAGTTGGCGTAGTGGAATGACCAGCTCGCAGCGCGGATACAACTACAAGTGGCAGAAGGCGAGAGAGCGATTCCTCGGAGAAAACCCGCTCTGCGCCTACTGCGCTAAGATCGGACGAACGACCGCCGCCAGCGTTGTTGACCATGTCGTGCCGCACCGCGGTGATCGCGATCTGTTCTGGAGCCAGGACAACTGGCAGCCGCTCTGCAAGCCCTGCCACGACTCGGTCAAGCAGGCCGAGGAGGCCGCAGGCCTGGGCAGGTGACCGCGCGGCGCCCTGAAACGGTGCGGTCGTCTTAGTGGCACGCCATTGACGTGCCGCATATTGGGTGGGGGGGTCAAAAGCTAGGGATTCTCATCTAGCTAGACCGCTCCCGACCCCACGTACAGATTTTTTTCCCCCACAGGATTTTTGTTAAATGGCTTTAACATCCCGCAAGCGCGCTTTCATCGCCGCGCTAAGGGAAGGTGCGTCCAATCGGGACGCTGCTGTGGCCGCTGGCTACTCCGAGCGCACAGCGTCTGCGGCGGGCTCTCGGCTGGTCAAGGACAAGGACGTGGCGGCCGAACTGATGAAGCTGCGCGCCCTGGGGCTGATGCCTCCAGATGTTAAAGGCGATGTTAAACCGGATGTTAAAGCCAGGCCCGCCGCCAACGCTGCCAAAGAGCCAGAACCGGGTCATGAATCGCCATCGATACCGGAGGATAACTCCGAGCCAGAACCCGCCGGCTTCGACCTGGCCCAGGCACTCCTGCACCGCGATCCAAAGGACTTTCTCCTGTCGGTGATGAACGACATGGCAAGCGAGCCGAAACTGCGCGTTGACGCGGCAAAGGCGCTGATGCCATTCGTCCATCCACGAAAAGGCGAGAGCGGTAAGAAGGACCAGGCCCAGGCTAATGCAGAGAAAGCGGCCACCGGCAAGTTCGGTACCCGCCGCGGTCCGCTGCAGTCGGTGAAATAATGGAATGGTCAACCGCCTGCCCAGATTGGGAACAGCGCATCGTTGCGCGCCAGAGCTTGATTCCGTTCGAGCCGCTGTTCCCGACAGAGGCTGAGGAAGCCTTGGAAGTTTTCGGGGCGTTGCGCATGGTGGACGCCACTGGCAGTCCATTGATGTGCGAGACCGTGCGTGACTGGGTCAACCAGTTCGTGGCCGCGATCTTCGGGGCCTACGACCCAGATTCAGGTCGGCGCCTTGTCAGCGAGTTCATGCTGCTGATCAGTAAAAAGAACGGCAAGTCGACCATCGCCGCCGGCATCATGCTAACAGCGCTGATCATCAACTGGCGGGCTTCAGGTGAGTTCATCATCCTCGCACCGACCAAGGAGATCGCGGACAACTCCTACCTGCCGATCAGGGACATGGTGGCGGCCGACGACGAGCTCAAAGCCTTGCTCAAGGTGCAGGATCACCTGCGCACGGTGACGCACCGGCAGACAAATGCCACGCTCAAGGTAGTAGCAGCAGACAGCGAGACAGTGTCGGGCAAAAAGGCCATCGGCGTGTTCATCGACGAGCTGTGGGTGTTCGGCAAGCGCGCCAATGCCGAGGCGATGCTGAGAGAGGCCACCGGTGGCCTGGCATCCCGACCGGAGGGGTTCATCATCTGGGCCACCACCCAGTCCGACGCCCCGCCTGCTGGCGTGTTCCGCCAGAAGCTGATGTACGCCCGCAAAGTGCGCGACGGCGAGATCGTCGATAAATCGTTCCTGCCGGTGCTGTACGAGTTCCCCAAGGCAATGCTTGACGCCGGCGAACACCGGGACTTCTCCAACGCGTACATCACCAACCCTAACCTTGGGCTGTCGGTCGACGAACCTTTCATCGAGCGTGGTTACGCACAGGCCCAGCTGGACGGCGAGGAGTCGTTTCGTGGCTTCCTTGCCAAGCACCTAAACGTTGAGATCGGCTTGGCGCTGCTTTCGGATCGCTGGGCGGGTGCTGATTTTTGGGAGACACAGACCTCCGAGCTATGCCGCACGCTGGAAGACCTGATCGACCGCTGCGAAATTATCGACATCGGTGTCGATGGCGGGGGGCTGGATGACCTGCTTGGCTTTGCAGCACTCGGCCGAGAGCAGGGAACACGGCGCTGGCTGACCTGGACCCACGCTTGGGCCCATCCATCGGTGCTGGAGCGGCGTAAAGCCGAAGCGCCGCGCATCCGCGACTTCGCGAAGGATGGGCACCTGACCTTGGTTGAACGCATCGGCGACGACATTGAGGCGGTGGCACAACTGGTGGCGCAGGTCGAGCAGGCCGGCCTGCTAGATAAGGTCGGGCTGGACCCGGCCGGCGTCGGCGCGATCCTCGATGCGCTGGAGGCTGTTGGAATTCCGCGCGAAAAGATTGATGGTATTTCCCAAGGCTGGCGCCTGGGCGGAGCCATCAAGACTGCCGAGCGCAAGCTGGCCGAGGGCACGCTGCTGCACGGGGGGCAGCCGATGATGGCCTGGTGCTGCGGTAACGCCAAGGTCGAGCCGCGCGGCAACTCGATCCTTATCACCAAGCAAGCCAGCGGCTCGGCCAAGATTGACCCGCTGATGGCGCTGTTCAACGCCGTGACGCTGATGGCCCTCAATCCAGAGGGGCAGGGCGGCATGGAAAACTTCATGGCCGGCATTCGGGATCCACTGATCGCATGAACGCATTTCACTACTTCATCATCTGCGCGGTGTGCGGATTCGGCCTAGCCTGCGCGGGCGTCTGGATGCTGGCGGGTACGGGCTGGTCTCTGCTCGCGGGCTCGGTCAGTCTGTTCAGCATTGCAGCGTTCATTCGCCGAGGGCTGAGCAGTGATTAAAACCCTCTCTCAAGCGCTCGGGACTGCAGCCGCCAAGCCCTCGGCAAGCATGAGCAGTTGGCTGGGCAAAAGCATTCGATTGTCGGACGGCGGGTTCTGGAGCGCCTTTTTGGGCGCCCAGTCCAGTAGCGGCAAGTCAGTCACGGTCGACAAGGCCATGCGCCTGTCGGCGGTCTGGGCCTGCGTTCGCATCATCTCCACCTCGGTCGCAGGCTTGCCTCTCAGCATCTACCGGCGCCTCCCGGACGGCGGGCGCGAGACGGCGCGAGACTTCCCGCTCTACGACGTGGTGCACAACAGCCCGAATGAGGACATGGCAGCCTTCCACTTCTGGCAGGCGGTCGTCGCTTCGATGCTGCTGTGGGGCAATGCTTACTGTGAGATTCACCGGTCCGGCGGGCGGGTCATCGCACTAGACTTCCTGATGCCGTCGCGGGTAACTCCGGAGGCGGACGATGATGGTCGGCTGCGCTACTTTTTCCAGCCGCGCAAGGGCGCTCGCCGAGAGATTGCCCAGGGCGACATGTTGCACATCCCGGCCTTCACCCTGGATGGCCGGATGGGCCTCTCGGCAATTCGTTACGGCGCCGATGTATTCGGCTCGGCCATATCGGCCGACGATGCTGCCAATACCACCTTCAAGAACGGGATGATGCCCACCGTAGCCTTCTCGGTGGATAAGACGCTCAACCCCACGCAGCGTGCCGAATTTCGAGACTACGTTAAGACGATTTCTGGCGCGCTCAATGCGGGTAAGAGCCCGGTGCTCGAGCAAGGCGTGAAGCCCGAGATGATCGGCATTAACCCGGCTGACGCCCAGCTGCTCGAGTCACGTGGGCACAGCATCGAGGAGATCTGCCGTTGGTTCGGCGTGCCGCCCTGGATGGTGATGAAAACTGACAAAGGCAGTAACTGGGGCACAGGCCTTGAGCAACAGCAAATCGCGTTCCTGACCTATTGCATCATGACCTACACGGCGCCAATCGAGCAGTGCGTGAACAAGCGATGCCTAACAGCGGTGGACCGGATCAAGCACTACGCGGAGTTTTCGCTGGAAGCCTTCCTGCGCGCTGACAGTGCCGGCCGTGCCGCCTACCTCAGCACCATGGGCCAAAACGGCTACATGACCCGAAACGAGGGTCGGCACAAAGAGAACCTGCCCAGCATGCCTGGCGGCGACATCCTCACCGTGCAATCGAACCTGGTACCGCTTGACCAGCTGGGCAAACAAAACGACAGCCAAGCCGCGCGCGCGGCGCTGATGAACTGGCTTCAAAGCAACTCCGGGGAGTAACCATGAAACACAAGATCCAGTCTCGCGGCCTGCGCAGCGAGATGAGCCCGCGTGCGCTCGATAAATGGAACCCTGCCATTCAGGCGGCCGTGGAAAATACCTCGGAAACCATCACCATCTACGGCGTGATCGGTGAGGACTGGTACGGGGAGGGCGTGACCGTCAAGCGCATCGACGCAGCGCTGCGTGCCATCGGCGACCGTGAGGTGACGGTGTACATCAACTCACCAGGTGGCGACATGTTCGAAGGCATCGCTATTTACAACCGCCTGCGCGAGCACAAGCAGAAGGTCACCACCAAGGTGCTCGGCATGGCTGCCAGCGCAGCGTCCGTCATCTACTTGGCCGGCTCCGAGCGCCAGGTGGCCAGCAGCGCTTTCCTGATGATCCACAACTGCTGGACTCTCCTCTCCGGCAACCGCCACTACCTGCGAGACGTATCGGACGACATGGAGGAGTTCGATGCCGCCATGGCCGACCTCTACGCCGAGACCAGCGGCCAGCCCGTCGAGGACATGGCCGAGCTGATGGATGACGAGACGTTCATCAGGGGCAAGCGAGCGGTGGAGTTGGGTCTGGCCACTGGCCTGCTGGCAGCGACCGAAGTCACCGAGCGCGAGACTGAGGAAACTGGCCAGGCAAATGCTCTGAAGGCCATGGACGCCGCCCTAGCTAAGGCCGGCATGCCGCGCTCCGAGCGCCGCGAACTCTTCGCCACTTTCAAGTCTGGCATGCCACGCGCTGCCAGCGGGAACACGCCGCGCGCTGTTCCGACCGGCATGCCAAGCGCTGCCGCGCCAGACCTCTCCGCCTCACTGAGCGCGGCAACCAATCTTCTCAATTCTCTGAAAGGAAAGTGACCATGGACTACGAAGCCCAAGTCAAGGAATTCAATGCCACCCTCAAGGGCATTGGCGATCAGATCAAGGCTCAAGCCGAAGCCACCGAAAAGCAGATCAAGGCCTCCGGCGAAATGAACGCCGAAACCCGCACCAAGGTTGACGAGTTGCTGACCAAGCAAGGCGAAGTATCGGCACGCTTGCAGGAAGCCGAGCAGAAGCTGGTCAACGCCAGCCGCGCGCCGGCTGACCGCCAGGAGCAGCAACTCTCGGTTGGCGCTCTGGTCGTAGGCAGCGAAGAAATGAAGGGCCTGAGCTCGTCCTTCCGTGGTTCTCGTCGCGTGTCGGTACCGCGTGCCGCCATCACTACGGCCACAGGTGGGGCTCTGACCACCGCGGATCGCCAGCCTGGCATCATCGCACCGCCTCAGCGGCGTCTGACCATTCGCGACCTGGTGGCCCCCGGTACCACAGAGGCCAACTCCATCGAGTACGTGCGTGAAAGCGGCTTCACGAACAATGCAAAGCCTGTCGCTGAGACCCTGGCCAAGCCCTATTCGGACATCAAGTTCGAACTGGCCACGGCCAACGTGCGCACCATCGCGCACCTGTTCAAGGCTAGTCGCCAGATGCTCGACGATGCCCAGGCGCTGCAGAGCTACATCGACGCGCGCGCACGTTACGGCCTGCTGATGGCCGAGGAGGCCCAACTGCTGTACGGCAACGGTACTGGTGCCAACCTGCAAGGCCTCATGACGGTTGCCCAGCTTTACGCGGCTCCCACCGGCGTGACTGTAACGGGCGAGCAGCGTATCGATCGCCTGCGCCTGGCACTGCTGCAGGCCGAACTGGCCGAGTTCCCCTCGGATGGCATCGTGCTCAACCCCATCGACTGGGCTGCGATCGAGCTCACTAAAGATGGCGAAGGCCGCTACATCATCGGTGAGCCCCAAGATGGCACCACTCCGCGCCTGTGGAATCGCCCGGTCGTCTCGACTCAGGCCATGACGCAGGATGACTTCCTCGTCGGCGCTTTCAAGCTGGGCGCACAAATCTTCGACCGTATGGAAATCGAAGTGCTGATCTCGACCGAGAACGCCGACGACTTCGAGAAGAACATGGCGACCATCCGCGCCGAGGAGCGCCTGGCCTTCGCTATCTACCGTGGCGAAGCGTTCGTTACCGGTCCGCTGACTGGCAGTGGTTCGTAAGCCTTCCACATCAAAGGCGCCAGCAATGGCGCCATACAGGAGCGATCCTATGGCTAGCACCAAGAAACAGGACAAACCCAGCGCTGTCCCTGAGCAGGCGGTACCAGAACATGCTGATCCGGCATCGAACCCACCGCCCGGCGGCAGCGACATCAACGTTGCAGATGCGGCCAAAGGCGGCTTGATAACCGATGTACCCGGCGCTGCCTTGGGCGCCGACGCCGCGCAGGAACCGGGCAGCTCGACAGCCGAGCTGCCGGTAGTGCCGGTGCCGGTTGTCACCTCGGCCGAGGATGCTGCAGGTGTTGGCGCCTTGCTGAGCCAGCCGGGCCGGGCTGACGACGCGCTGCATGACGCTGCCGATGCGGCAGGGCTGGACAATTCCACCTCGAGCGCCTCGGTCGAGTTGAACCCGGCCCGGGTCAAGGTTTACCCGCTGCGCTCGTTCATGGATGAGGACGAGCTGCGCCGGCGCGGCGGTCCAAGCTACTTGGTACCTCGGCTTCACGCTGAGGACCTCGAGCAGCGCAACCTGGTATCGCGCACTCCACTGGAGGAGTGATCCATGTCGCTGATCAGCATGGTTCAGGCACGCGCCCACCTGCGTGATCCGGACGATGACGACGAATACCTGCAACTGCTGATCGACTCGGCCGAGCTCTCGGCAATGAACTACCTCAACCGCCAGGTTTACGTCGATGCGCAATCAATGGCAGAGGCGATACTGGCAGGCCTGGCCGGGGATAAGCCTATGCTCAGCAACGCGCCGGTCAAGGCGGCGTGCCTTCTAATCCTGGGGCACCTCTACGCCAACCGAGAAGACGTAGTGACGGGGACCATCGCCACTGAACTGCCTCGAGGCTCGCAGGCCTTGCTGACCCCGTACCGGGTGGGGTGGGGCATATGAGGGCCGGCCCGCTTCGCCATTTATTCGAAGTCACTTTCCGTTACGAGGAGCGCACCAAGTCCGGTGGGGCTGTCGTCACCTGGCTCCCTGCAGCTCGTCCAAAGATGTGGGGTGAAGTGCGCACACCCTCTGGCCGGATCATCGCTGTAGCTGAAAAGCTCAAAGCGATAGTTACAGCCGAGATTATCAGCAGGCCTCGAGCTGACATGGTGGCAGGCGTAAGGCTCACCCGCCGCGGCGTCACCTATCAGGTCGAGGCTGTATTGCCAGACAACGAAAACACGCTGATGAGACTTCTTTGCTCATCGGTACCAAACCCATGAGGTGAACCATGAAAATTCAAGCATTGGGCCCGCTGACCGGTGCATCCGGCGAGCGCGAAAAGGGCGATATCTTCGAAGTGAAGAAGGAATACGGCGAAGGCCTGATCGCCCGCGGCTACGCGATCGAGGTCAAGGAAGACGCGGCCCAGGAAAAAACAGCCAAGGCCCAGGCCAAGGAGTAGGCCATGGCCCGCCGCTCGAAGATGCGCGGCGATATCCGCCTCCGGCGAACGTTGCGCAACATCCACAAGACGATGGACAACGAACTGGCCCCGGCCATGCGCCAAGCTGCAGAGCGCATCTTGGCCACTCAGCAGCAGCTGATGCCGAGGGACACCGGCGCTGCCGCAGCCGCGCTGAGAATCTACGTCGCACCCAGCGGCCTTGATGCGCAGATCGGGATCAGGGGCAAGCACGACAACCGCAAGTTCTTCTACCTGCGCTTCATCGAGTACGGCACCAAGGGCTATATCGGGGGCAGACGTTCAGCCGGCCGCAAGCAGCGCGAAACGAACAAGAGCGATGGTGAGCACTTCTTCGGCAAGCACCCAGACATTCCGGCCCGGCCGGCGCACCCATGGCTTCGGCCCTCGATGGACGTCAACCGCGAGTATGTGATGGCCGATATCGAGGCAGCAGTACGCCGCACGCTGCGCAAGGCAAGCCAGGGGGTGGGCAATGGCTGATCCCTCGGTATCGCTGCAAGAGGCCATTTTTGCCAGGCTGCAGGCCGAGGTGAGCTGCCCGGTCTATGACGGTGCACCCATGGACGCTGACATGCCCTATGTGTCGATCGACCGCGAGGTCTCAGCCAACGTCAGCCCGATATCGGGCCGTAAGCGCGAACAGCGCCTGCTGTACCTGTCGGTCTGGTCTGACACGGTTGGCCAGGCAGAGGTGAAGCGCATCAACGGGGAGGTCATTTCCGCGCTGGACGAGCGCCCGCTGCCGCTGAGCGTCGGCAGGGCTGTCTCTGTGCGCGTTATCCAGTCGGACGCCCAGCGTGACGCTGATGGGGTTACCTACCAGGGATCGATCACCGTTCGCGTCATTACCACCCACTGATCCACCTACCGGCCGCACCGCGGCTTTATCCAATGTGCCTTTGGAGGAACCCCCATGGCCGATGACAACCTGAACACCGCTGCCGGCTGCCGTTTCTGGCTTGGTGGCAAAACCGGCGCTGACACCCAGACCCAATACGAAGCCGACACCTATGTCGAGGTTGGGGAAATCGAGGACTTGGGCGAGTTCGGCGACACATTCAGCAGCGTGACCTTCACGTCGCTGAGGAACGGCCGCGTGCGTAAGTACAAGGGCACCGCTGATGCAGGTGACCTGACGCTGACCGTTGGGCTGGACAACGGCGATGCCGGCCAGAAGGCGGTGAAGGTCGCTCACAAGGACCGTAGCAAGGGCGACTACAACATCAAGATCACCCTCAACGATGGTGATCCTACCGCGACCCCAGTGGTCAGGCCGACCACCTTCTACATGCGCGGCAAGGTGATGAACAACACCGTTGCACCAGGTGCCGCCGACAACGTCGTGCGCCGCAACATCACCATTGGCATCAACTCCGATATCTTGGAGCTGCTACCTGCAGCCGCCTGAATAACCGGGGCCCAGCCCCGGCAACCAAGGACAGTGCTTTATGAACAAGACCCTCCACGGGACTTTGACCGTGAAACTGGGTGATGAGGAGTTCGTCCTCCAGCCAACGTTGAAAGCGGTGCGGGCTATTGAAAGCCGTTTTGGTGGCCTCCGCGGCGCCTCCCAAACCATCTCAGCCTTGAGCATTGATGGCTGCGCGATAATCCTGGCTGCTGGAGCCGGCCTGGAAGGCAAGGCTGCAGACGCTATGCCAGAGAAAGTGTGGCAAGCCGGCGTGCTGGGCGTTGCCAGCCAGCTCAATGCTTACCTAGTCGCGCTTTACAATCCACGCGGTGGTGATGAGGGAAAGGAGACAGCCGGGGAGGCGTGAGCGTTGTCGAGGATGGCAGCTACGTAGACCGGCTTTATGCAATCGCTACAGGGTGGCTAGGCTGGTCACCAGATGCAGCATGGCGCACGCCTCTTCCGGAGTTGTTCCTGGCCATGGATGCGCGCATCGAGTGGTCACAGATGACGAACCCATTCGGCAAGGGCAAGGCTCAGCCAGGGAAGGGAAAGCCGAGTGCATCAAATGTAGCGGACAGGCTCAGAACCGCATTGACTGGGAGAAAGAGCTGAGCAGGATGTAGAATCTCCTGCCCTTTAAATATGGATGTTGAGCATGACTTTCCTGATGATTTTGTTCACGGTGGCCGTGGGTGTAGCGGTTTACATAATATGCTCTGTGATGGCAGCGAATTCGAGTCCTGCTGAAGGGAAGATCCGATTCACGCTAGCTATCGCAGCGGTAGTGCTTATTGGTGGCTGGTCCTGGTTCTATTCATGGAAGCATAGTCCTCAGCGTGAAATCGAAGCGCAAATGAAGGACTGCGGAAACACGACAATGGCTTTCGTTATGTCGCAGAACTTTGTGAAACAAAGGCTGAAATCTCCCGCGACTGCGCAGTTTCCATATGTAAACGATCAAGGTGTTGACGTCGTTCCTGATGGTAAGTGCGGATTCCAAGTTTCGGCATATGTTGATTCTCAGAACGGATTCGGCGCTTTGATTCGCAGCAGCTACCGTGCATCAATCTCATATGACAGAGCAACGAAGCTTTGGAGGGTTAGTGACCTAAACATCCAGTAGCGTCGATCCACTATCAAACCCGCCTCGGCGGGTTTACTTTTATATGGAGAATAGAATGGCCGATCAGCAAGTCCAGGGAATGCTGGTCCAAATCGAGGCCACTACCGCACAACTTCGCCGGGAGTTGGCTAATGCAGATCAGTTAGTCGCTCGCTCATCACAGAGCATTGATCGCAATCTGGCTCAGGTCGACTCTGCATTTGACCGCGCTGGCAACTCCGCTCAGCAGGCAGGTAACCTGATCCGCGGTGCATTTGCTGCAGTGGCTGGCGCCGGTCTGGTCGGCGGGATAATCAAACAGGTCGATGCCTACGGTCAGATGTCCGACCGTATGAAGGCTGCTGCAGGGAGCGGCGCTGAATATCAGTTGGTGCAGGAGCACCTTTTGCAAACCGCCAATGAAACCTACCGCCCGCTGGCGGAGGCACAGGAACTCTACATTCGTACTGCCGGGGTAATGCGCAACCTGGGCTACGACACCCAGAAAACCCTGGATATCACCGACAGCTTCAGCTTTCTGCTGGTAACCAACGCTGCGTCAGCGGACAAAGCCGGCTCTGCGCTGGATGCCTATTCCAAGGCGCTGCAAACTGGCAAAGTCGAGGCTGATGGCTGGGTGTCGATTCAGACCGCAATGCCGACGATCGTCGATGCGATCGCTGCGGGTACTGGAAAAAGCGCCGAGCAGATACGCAAGCTGGGCGTAGAGGGCAAGCTTGCGCTGGACGACCTCAACAACGGATTGCTGAAGACGGTCGATACGAATCGCCAGGCAGCTGCCGAGATGTCGACCAGTGTGCAGGATGCGTTGACCAATATTGGAAACGCCATCAGCACTTTCCTTGGCAATATGGAAGAGAGCACTGGGGTAGTCGGCGGGCTATCCCAGGTTTTATTGGTGCTGGGCGAAAATGTCGAGTTGGTCGCTTCGACGATGGGTGTTGCCGGCGTGGCCGCGCTTACCAACTATGTGGCCAAGTCGGGCCTGGCGCTCAAGGCGGCGTTGGCCCAGTACCGGGCAGAAGTCCAGAACGCCCAGGCTGCTATGCGGGCGGCTGAGGCTCAACGCATCTACGCCCAAGCCCAGTTGCAGCAGGCCGAGGCCACGGTTGTTGCTACCACCGGCCTGCAGCGCCTTTCGATCGTCCAGAGTGAGCTGATCCCCAAACAGGCTGCGCTGAAGGCTTCGACTGACGCGCTGGCCATCGCCCAGGCAAACCTTACCCGGGCTGCCACCGGTGGCCTGCTGGCGGCGATGGGTGGCCCGATGGGCATTGCCATGCTCGCTGGTACTGCAGCGGCCAGTTTCCTGCTGCTGCGTGACAACTCCGACTCGCTGGAGAAGAAGCTCGGAGACCTAAACGACCCACTCGATAAGCTGGTTGAGCGGTTCGGCAAGCTCAATAAGGCCACACAAGCAGTGGCGTTGCGCGAGCTAAAAGGAACTCTCGAAGACACCGCCAGCGAGCTGAGTCAAGTTGCCGGCTCCATCGCTGACCGGTTTGAAAACAGCCTGCGCGACGTGGGTGCAGCAGGTGTCGACGGCTTTATTGGTGCCTTGGTGCCGCTGCCAGCAGAAGCCCAGAAAGCGCTCGACTTGGTTCGGCAGGCGGCGAATGAAGCGGCTACAGGCGCAGTCGTGGATTGGAAGGCTGTGGCTGACCAGGTGCGCGGCATTCCCGGCGTCACTGAAGCCATGGCCCAGGCCATCGAGACCGGTCAGATTAAGGCCTCCGAGCTCAGCGCGCAGTTGCAGAACCTGCGCGCAAAGCTCGGTGAACTGACCGAGGAAACCGACCGAAACACGACCTCTACCCAGGCAAACACTGCCGCCAAGATCGGTATAAGTAGTGCCGGGCAGACATACCTCGACACCCTGCAGAAACAGCTGGGCGGCCTGCAAGATAACAATGACGCGATCAAGATCGCCAATCGCTATATCGCAGAGCACGCAGATCTCACCGACACTGACCGCAACGCGATCCTCTCAGCAGCGAGTGCTATCGAGTCGCAGAAGAAGGTCAACGACGCGGCCAACAAGGCTAAGCGAAAGGGTGAGTCTGAAAGCGAGAAAGCCGCCAAAAAACAGCTCAAGGACTTTGAGTCGACTGAGGAGGGATTCAAGCGTCAGATCCAGCTGATCAACACCACCGGCGACAGGCAAAAGGACGCCACCGAGGTCGCCAAGCTGTCGTTTGAGCTACAAGAGGGCAAGCTTGGCAACCTGTCGAAGGCTCAGCAAAAGCGGCTCCTGGAACTGGCTGCAGAGCTGGACGGGCTCAACAAGATCAAGAAAGCCAATGAGGATGCGCTGAAGCTAAGCGCTTTCAAAGCTGCGCAGTCCTCTGGCACACAAACAGCCATCAACGGCTATGCGCAGGAGCTGGCGGGAATTGGGATGGGCGACAAAGCCCGTGACCGGATGCGTGCCGATCTGGCCGTACGGCAGAAGTATGTCGAGGATGTGAAGGCCCTCAACGAACAGCGAAATACTGGTCAGATTACCCCTGAGCTCTATGCCAGCCAGACGGAAGTTTTACAGGAAGAGCTGAACAAACAGCTGTTCGCCCAGCAGCTCTACTATGAGCAGGTTGATGAGCTGCAGACAAACTGGGTGCTGGGTGCCCAGGAAGCTTGGCAGAACTATGCCGACGCGGCCACCAACTACTCCGCGATTGCAGCCGATGCTACCGCGTCCACTCTCGGCAGCGCTCGCAGTGAACTAGGGGCGTTCTTCACGGATATGGCCACCGGATCTAAAACCGCGGGCGACGCATTGGCGGATATGGTGACCGGTTTCGGAAAATCTGTGATCTCGACCTTGGCAGATATGGCTGCTCAGTGGCTGGTCTATCAGGCTGTTCAGTTGATGGTTAACAAGTCGACGCAGGCCGGCGCTAGCCTTGCCATGGTAGGCAATGCTCAAGCTACGGCATTCCAAGCCAGCCTGGCGGCATTCGCTTCCACTGCTGCTATCCCGATCGTTGGGCCGGCATTGGCTCCTGGAGCAGCCGCAGCAGCTGCAGCAGCAACAGCGCCGATGGTGGCCGGTGTCGCCGCCACCTCAGCGATGGCAGGAGCAGGCTTCATGGACGGCGGCTATACCGGCCACGGTCGTAGAGATGAAGTCGCCGGCCCAGTTCACCGCGGCGAATACGTTTTCGATGCCGAGGCAACTGCCAGGATTGGCGTTGGCAATCTGGAGGCCCTCAGCGATGGGCGCATTGGGATGATCGGTCAAAGTTCGTCAGCTTCTGCTGGCGCAGAGCGCGCGCAGAACGGTGCGCAGATCATCATCAACTCACCAATCAACGTGCAGGCCCAGCAAGGAGTAAGTGAGGAGCAGGCGAGGCGTCAGGGTGAAGGTCTGCGAGAGGGCTTCGAAGGTGTCGTGCGTGATGTGCTGTATCGGGAAACCCAGCAGGGCGGCCTTCTTTGGAGAAAGTGATGACAGAGATATTCAGCTTTGACGTTGAGGCCGAAGCTGATGGCGAGGTCAAGCAGAACACCTGGGAGAACAACTTCGGTGACGGGTTTGTCCAGGCGGGTGGCGTGGGGATCAACACCAAGACACAGTCGTGGAGCTTGTCCCATACAGGCCTTCTAGTTGAGGGTGAGGAAGCCTTTGAGATTCGCAAATTCCTGGACCGCCATGAGGGCTATCGCACCTGCTACTGGACGCCGCCCGGTGGTGTGCAGGGTCGGTACAGGGCTAAAGGCTACAAAATCAGAGCCCGTGGCGCTCCCAACCTAGTGACCATCAGCTGGACTTTCGATCAGCGATTTACCCCCTATTGACCCCGCGCTTGCGGGGTTTTCTCGTTCAGAGGCCCCATGACTTTCGAATCCGATATCCAAAAGCTTGAGCCTGGCAATCAGATCCGGCTCTACGAGGTGGACGCGACCCGACTGGGCGGGAACATCATGCGCTTTCATGGGCATGCTCAGGAGGCCGATATCATCTGGCAGGGCCAGCTCTATTCGGCCATGCAGATCGAGGCCAAGGGCTTCGACATTCGCGGCGATGGCCGGCCTGCCACCCCGACACTGCAGATGGCCAACGAGATAGCTGGCGTGCGTGGCGCGGTCACAGCGCTGTGCTTGGCGCTCAAAGACCTGGTGGGCTCCAAGGTCAGGGTCATCGAGACCTTCCGGCACTTCCTGGATGCGGCGAACTTCCCTGACGGGAACCCCGATGCGTCCAACCAGGCCCGGGAAAACCTCTGGTACATCGAGCAGAAGACCGACGAGAATCGCCAGCAGGTGACCTTCCAGTTGTCCAGCCCGCTGGACATGGGTGGCGTCATGCTCCCGGCTCAGCAGATCACCAAGCTGTGCCGCTGGGCCTGCCGTGGGCAGTACCGGGGTGAGGCCTGCGCCTATACAGGCGCTGCCATGTACACCAAGCAGGACGAGCCTACCGATAACCCGGCGCTCGACCGCTGCCCGGGGCGCTGGAAGAGCTGCAAGCTTCGCGGCAACACGCGCCGCTTCGGCGGCTCCATGGGCGCAAGCCTGATCGTCAGTTCGAGGTGATCGATGCGTATCAACCAGTCGCTGCAGGCCGCGATCCGCGAGCATGCCGAACGCGCCTACCCGGCCGAGGCGTGCGGGGTGCTGATCAAGACCGACCAGGGCCGGGCCTATGTACCGTGCCGCAACCTGGCGAAGACACCGCGGGAGAACTTCCGCCTGCACCACGAGGACCTGGCGAACGCTGAAGACCAGGGCGAGCTTCTGGCGATCGTGCACAGCCATCCTGATGCTGCGCCTACGCCCAGCATGGCGGACAGGGTGAGCTGTGAGCTGCACGAGGTGCCCTGGGGGATCGTTGGCTGGCCAGATGGTGACATGCAATGGTTCAAGCCATCCGGCTACCAGGCCCCGCTACTGGGTCGCGAGTTCGCCCATGGCCTGCTGGATTGCTGGGCCGCCTGTCGCGACTGGTATGCCCGCGAGGCCGGGCTGATGCTGCCCAACTTCGAGCGCGACGACCTCTGGTGGGAGCAGGAAGACGGGCCAAGCCTGTATGAGGCCAACTTTGCTGAAACCGGCTTCTACCAGGTGGATGAGCCCCTGCGCGGTGACATGCTGGTCTTCATGGTGCCATCGCCAGGCCGGCCCTGCTTTCACCCTAATCATGCGGCCATTTACCTCGGCAGCCAGCCGGAGCTGACCAGCGAGCCGGCCGCGCGCCTGGGCGGCAGTGGGCCCTTCATCTACCACCACATGGCCGGCAGGGCCTCCACGCGGGAAGTCTACGGCTGGTCAATGGCCAACCGCTGCCGGCTGATTCTGCGGCACAAGGACTTTCAGCCATGAAGCGCAAGGTCAAACTGTACGGGGTGCTGCGCAAGCACTTCGGGCGTGAGTATGAATTGGATGTAAACAGCACACGTGACGCCATCCAGGCGTTGTGCAACATGGTGCCCGGCTTCGAAAAGTTTTTGACCACAGGCGAGGAGCGGGGGCTGGTGTTCACCGTATTCTCCGGCACCCGCAACCTGTCAGCCGATGACTTGGACATGATGGGCGACGACGCCGGGGACATCCGAATCGCCCCGATCATTCAGGGCAGCAAGCAGGCCGGGCTGTTCACCACCATCATTGGCGTTGTGCTCATCGTGGCTGGCTACTTCACCTTCGGTACCACCTCCGCCTATGGCGTGGCGATGATCGCTGGCGGTGCCGCGATGGCTGCAACTGGTGTTGTGCAGATGCTTTCGCCCACGCCGACAACTGGCAGCCTCGATCGCAATGAGGACGGCAACAACCCCAGCTACGGGTTCGGCGGTGCGGTCACCACGATCGCCCAAGGCAATCCCTACCCAGTGCTGTACGGCGAGCGCGAGATCGGCGGAGCCGTAGAGTCGGGGGGAATCTACCCGCAAGACCGGCTGTGAATATTGGCAACACACGACCCGCTTCGGCGGGTTTTTTCGTTTGTGGAGACTGGAATGGTCCAAGTATCGAAGCGCGCCCCGCAGCAGTCCCGCGCAGCACGTAAGCGCCAGGTTGTGGGCAGCAAGGGTGGGGAGAAGAAGCAGAAGCAGCCCAGCATCGCTTCCAACAGCGTTCCGTCCATCGCCGTTGCCCGCCTGCTGTACCTGTGGAGCTGGGGCCCCATTGTAGGGCCGGTAAATGGGCTGCGCTCCGTCAAGCTCGATGGCACTCAGGTCATGGCCGACGACGGCACCATGAACTACCCGGGCGTGAAATGGCAGTTTCGCTCCGGTGAGTTGAACCAGGAGCGTATGACTGGCATCACCGAGTCGAGCAACGAGATTGCTGTTGGCCAGTTGCTGCTGACCACCGCGCCCTACGTGCACACCATCAGCAACCCCATGCTGGATGCCGTGCGCCTGCGTTTCTCCTGGTCACAGCTCCAGCGCCAGGACCAGAGCGGCAACATTGATGGCGTGCGCATCGAGTATGCGATAGACGTTTCGACTGACAACGGCCCCTTCCAGCAAGTCCTGGTGTCCGAGGTCAACCGCAAGAACGTCACCAAGTACGAACGCTCGCACCGGATCGAACTCCCCGCCGGTTCTCGCTGGACGGTCCGCGCCCGTCGTATCACCCCCGAGGCCAACAGCTCGCTGACCCAAGATGGGATGTACGTTGAGGCGCTGTCGGAGGTGGTCGACAGCGACCAAGAGTACCCGCTGACCGCTGTCAGCTGCGTGGAGTACGACGCCGAGCAGTTCGGTGGCGATATCGCCAAGATCGCCGTGCTGATGCGCGGGCGAATCGTGCGCGTACCTGCCAACTACAACGCGGAGACTCGTACCTACGCCACCAGCGGTGTAGGCACAACGAACGGGGTCTGGGATGGGACCTTCAAGGAGGCCTATACCAACAACCCGGCCTGGGTCTTTTATGACCTGGTGCTGCATCCTTACTACGGCTTGGGAGATCGCATTGATCCGAGCATGATCAATCGCTGGTCGCTGTATCGCATCGGGCAGTATTGCGACCAATTGGTGCCAGACGGCATGGGCGGCCAAGAACCGCGCTTCACCTGTAACCTGTACCTGCAGAAGCAGGCCGAGGCCTGGGCGGTGATCCAGGACCTGGCAGCCATCTTCCATGGCCTGGCCTTCTGGGACGGTAGCCAGATCACCGTGAACGCAGATCTGCCGCAGGACCCGGTCTACAACTACACCCTGTCACAGATCCTCGACGACGGCGCAGTCAAGTACACCGGCAGCAAGCTGCGCGAGCGGCATAGCCAGGCCATGGTGTCGTTCGATGACCCGGCGCGGGGGTATGACACCGACAAAGAGCCCGTTTTCGACGAGGATGCGATCGCTGAATATGGGGTCCGCGAGATCTCCGTAGAGGCGGTGGGGTGCACCTCGCGTGGCCAGGCCCAGCGCGCTGGCCAGTGGGCTTTGATGACCGAGCAGCTGCAACTCAGGGGGGCAACATTCCGCGTTGGCCTGGATGGCTACATTCCGAAGCCAGGCAAAGTCATCACCTTGTCCGACCCAATGCTCGCTGGGCGGGACAATGGCGGACGTATCGCCGCTGTAACGGGCCGCGTCGTGACGGTAGACCGTGACATCAATGTTCCAAGCGGCGCCCGCCTGCTGGTCAACCTGCCTAGCGGCAGGTCCGAGGTTCGCCAGATCCGTTCTGTGACCGGTCGCCAGATCACCGTGGTAGCTGAATTCAGCGAGGCGCCGCAGCCTGAGTGTGCCTGGGTGCTGGACTTCGACGACCTCAAGGTCATGCAGTTCTACGTCCGCAACATCACCCGGCCGGAGTGGCACCAGTTTCAGCTGGAGTGCATCCAGTATGAGCCGGGGAAATTCGACGCTATCGATTTCGGTACCATCATTGATGACCGGCCCATCAGCGTGCTTCCCCCGGGCGTGCAAGATGCACCCGCGCGCGTGCTGATCGGCAGCCACTCCGCTGTGGACCAGGGCATTGCGGTCACCACCATGTCCATCTCCTGGGATGCGGCGCCTGGTGCTGTGGCCTACGACGTTGAATGGCGGTGGGGCTCCCGTGACTGGGTGAGGATGCCGAGAACTGGCCAGCTCACCGCTGATGTACGTGGGGCCTATGCCGGTCAGTACTTGGCCCGTGTGCGCGCGGTCAGTGCCATGGATGTGGCTTCCATCCCGACCACCTCAGCCCTGACGGAGGTTGCCGGCAAAACGACGCCGCCGCCGGCGGTGACGTTCCTGCGCGCTGAAAGCTTGATTTTCGGGATCAAGGTCACTATCGGTTACCCAGCCGGTGCCAGCGATACTCAGCGTGCAGAACTGTGGTACGGGCCGGGCTCAGACCTGGCAGCAGCCACGAAACTGACAGATCTGGCCTACCCGCAGGCCGACCACACCCTGCAGGGCTTACGCGCTGGCCAGACGTTCTACTTCTGGGCGCGCTTGGTCGATCGCTCTGGCAACATCGGCCCTTGGTTTCCGGTCGATGCACCGGGGATTAAGGGCCAGGCCAGCGCCGACGCCGGTCCTATCCTCGAGCAGATTGCCAAGCAGATCGGCGAAAGCGAGCTCGGCAAGGAACTCACCAGCAAGATCGAAAAGATTGCGCTCATTGACGGCAACGGTCCGGGTTCGGTAAACGAGCGCGTTGGAGCCGCCAAGACCGAGCTGGCCAAGCAGATCAGTGAGGTCAACAACGCCCTTGGCACCGTAAAGGGCAACCTTGAGCAACAAATCACGGCCGTCAGCGCGGACGTTTCCGCTGCCAAGACCGAGCTGCAGCAGCAGATTGCGAACGTCTCGGCCCTGGCCGGCTCGCTGCCGTATCGCAAGGACAAGGCCTATAGCGTCGGCCAAAGCGTCCTGGGTAGCGATGGCAAGTTGTACCAGGCCCTGAAAGCGGTACCCCTGAACACGCCACCGCCGAACGCCACCTACTGGACCGATGTTGGCCAGGCGGTGGTAACTGCCAATGGCATGGCCGCGCGCGTCTCGAAAGTCGAAACCGATGTGTCGACGCTGGATGGCAAGGTCACCGCCCAGGCGTCTCAGATCAGCGGGCTGCAATCGAGCCTGACCACCACCAATGGCAATGTCTCGGCTGCCCAGCAGGCTGCTCAGGATGCGGCCACGCTGGCGGGCGGGAAGGGCAAGGTCATCGTTCAGTCGGCCGCGCCTGCCGTCGCTGATCGCCTGGCGCAGAATCTCTGGATCGACACCACCAGCAATGGCAACACCCCGAAGCGCTGGACCGGCTCGGCTTGGGTTGCGGTGACGGACAAGGTGGCCACCGATGCAGCCGCTGCTGCCGCTGGCGCACTGGCTCTGGCCCAGACCAAAGCCGATGCCTCGGTAGTCAGCAGCCTGACAACCCGCGTCAGCGATGCAGAGGGCAAGCTCACATCGCAAGCCAACAAGCTGGACGGCATGCAGACCAGCATCGACGGCAAGGCCAGCTCGCAGGCGCTGCAGCAGGTCACCAGCCGTGTGACCGCTACCGAGCAGAAGGATGCTGCTCAGGATCAGCAGCTGACCTCGCAGAGCCAGGCCCTGACCTCGCTGACCGACAGCGTGAGCAAGAAGGCCGACGCTTCAACGGTCCAGGCCCTGAGCAACGAGGTGAAGACCCAGGGGCAGATCCAGACCGCCCAGGGCCAGGCGCTGACCCGGATAGACACCAAGCTGCTGGCCAGCCAGGACAACTCGCCGACCAAGGTCTATCAGAGCGTGTTTTCGGACATGGCTCAGGATCAATGGGTGTCAACCAATTCGGGTGCCGGTTCTTCGGCATCGTTCGGTACGCCCACTGGCATCACGCGGGGCGCTGCGCTGATTTTGGACGGCGGCGCCGGCAATAGGACCTGGTGGGGCGCTTCGACTCGCAAGATTCGCTTCGACCCGACGCGCCTGTACAAGCTGACCATTCGAGTGCAACAGGTCGCCATGGGTACCGGCTCGCCCGGCACCTACGCTGGCCTTGATTGCTACGCGGAAGACGGCAAAACCCGCGTCAGCACCATGGGCACGGGCTCGGTCGGGTCCTCTCACTACGTTCTGCTGAGCAACAGGAAGCTCGGCCAAGGTGAATGGGCTACCGCCGAGGTGTATGTGAAGGGCCATACCACTGGCTCGGAGGGCGGGGCAGCCGGTGCAGGGACGCTGGCAGACCCCAAGCGGCTCAAGGAAGGTGCTGCCTGGTTCTCGCCCATGATCATCGCCGGTTACTCGGACGTTGGCGGGCAGGTCGTTGTCGATTATTTCGACATCGAGGACGCCACCGAGCAGGCGCAGATCGACGCTGGTGCTACGGCCACGTCGGCCATTGGTGCGCGGGTTGAGCGAACGGAGCAGGGTCTAAGCTCGCAATCCGGAGCCATCACCGTACTCATCAATACGCTGAATGCAACCAATCAGGACCTGGCCAGGAAAGCAGAATCATCTGCAGTCCAGTCTCTTAATAACGTCGTATCACAGCAGGGCGCTGCGATCACCGCCAACGGTCAGGCCTTGACAGGCATCAATGCAAGCCTGAGCAACTTGGGCGCCAGTGGCGTTAACCTGGTCCCTGCTGAGTACTGTGCGTTCACAAAAGACTTGCCGCCCATGTACTCCAACGGTGGCGTCAACGTCACTACAGTGGCGGATCCGCAAGCCCTCAAAGGCTATGCATTGCGGGCTGATAGTCGCGCCGTCGACTCTCACACCTTCGGTTTGAACATCGGTTTCAATGCGTCTGGTTGCAACATGGACTTCAAGCCAGGGAAATACCTGGTGTCCTTCTATGCCAGGACGGAGACGGCTGGCCATATGGTGGGGGCCTACGCCCGCGTGTTGCTCGCGGACGGGACATCTTTCAAGACGTCGAACGCGCCTACCTTCGCGTTGACGACCTCGTGGGCCAGGTACTCAGGGGTCATTGACCTCACAGACCCGGCCTACACCGGTACGCAGATGCAGTTGGCTATCCAGGGCAACCGCTCCGGGGTGGCCAACCGGGTCAGCTACTTCGACCGGTTCATGTTCGAAGCGGTGGTCAACGAGCAGAAGTCGCCGTCCACGTTCAGCATGGGCAACAGCTTCGACCAGGCCCAAGCGAACGCCCTGGCTAACACAGCCCTGACGGGTCGAGTGGAGCGGGCCGAAAGCGGGGTGACCAGTGTCTCCGGTCAGCTGACCGAGCTGAACAATAGCATCGGCGATGTGGGCGCGGAAAACCTGGTCTTCAACCCATCGTTCGAGCGGGTCGACCCGGGCACGCCAGGAATGGCAGACGGCTGGTGGTATGACGGCACCGGCAGTACGACTCGAGTCCCGAGTCTGGTGCCGTCCTCGCTGGCATCGGGCACGGCCCAGCGACTGGACGTGACCGGCCTGACGTCGACCACCTGGGCCCGGTTCTACGTAAAGTCGCAGTTCCGGTTTAAGCCAGTGCCGGGCAAGACCTACACGGCATCGGTCTATATGCGCGGCACGGCGGGGCTGCGCATCTTGCCGCAGGTCTATGGGACCAATGAGGCAGGTGCCGGTACCGAGAGCTGGGCAGCGGCTCGCACCGATGCAACAGACAGCTGGGTGCGGCTGACCGTTACCTTTACGCCCGGTACCGCTACGACCAAGATTTACGCAGCGGTCGTTGTGTACGGCGGTGGTTCGGCCAACAGCGGCTTCATTGAGGCCGACCGCTATCAGATCGAGGAGGGTGTTCGGGCAACGGGCTGGCGGGACAATGGCCAGGTCAACAGCTTTGAGAGCTCGGCTTTGTCGTCCGCCGTGACTGGACTGTCATCAACGGTCTCGCAACAGGGCTCGACCCTGTCGAGCGTCAGCAGCAAGACGACCAACCTGGAGAACGCTGTCAACAGCACCTCCAGCGGTTTGCCTTCCAAAGCCAGCACCAGCGCGCTCCAGTCCTTGACCGGTCGCGTGACAGCGGCGGAGGGCGGCTTGACCGCTGCCAATTCGAGCATTACGCGGATCGGCAGCCAGGTCGAGGCTATCGGCGGGTCAGGGTCAAACCTGATGCCAGCGGAGTACTCCACGTTCACTGACTCGCTACCGGTCTTCCGAAGCCAATCCGGCTTGGTGTTCAGTGCAGTGGCAGACGCTGCGGCGTACAGCGGCAGGCTGCTCAAGGTGGAGTCGAACACCGGGTCGGGTTGGACGTGGCTGGCAAATAGTCCCACTGACTATAACCTGCGCTTGGTAACCGGGCGACAGTACATCGTCTCGTTCTGGGCCAAAGGCAGCGCGGCCCATAACGTGGCGGTCCGTATGCGCTTCCAGAACACCGCGGGCGGCGAAAGCGAGGTGGTCTTCGCCAACGTGAACGTGGGCCTGGAGCTGGCGCGGTACAGCGGTGTGTTCACGGCTCCTGCCGCGCTGGCTGGGCCTGCCTGTGTGGTGCTGTTCACGCAGTCAGCAGGTAACTCCGGGTCTACGTGGTTCGACGGTTTCATGGTCGAGGAGAAGATCGGGGAATCGACGGCGCCCTCCGCCTTCACGCCTGGCACCTCAACGCGCCAGGCTGCTGGCCAAGCGCTTGCGGTATCGGCGCTGGATACCAAGGTCACTCAGCAGGGGGCCAAGATCGAGTCGGAGGCCAAACGCACGGACGGGCTGTACACGTCAGTGGGCAACGCCAATGCTGCGATTCAGGATGAAGCCACCACGCGCACGAATGCCGACTCGGCGCTGAGCACGCGCATCAACACCGCCCAGGCGAAAGCCAATGAAGCGGCGGCGGCTGTCCAGAGTGAGGTGCAAGCGCGGGCCGATGCCGATGGCGCTCTGTCTAAGCGCGTCGAAACAGCCCAGGCAACGGCGGGTAACGCCAATGCTGCTGTTCAGCAGGTTGCTACAGCGCAGTCCGACATGAAAGGGATGCTCAACGCGCAGTACACCATGCGTGTGCAGATCAACAACCAGATGGGCGTGCACCATTGGGGCGGGTTTGGCATCGGCATCAACGAGCAAAACGGGGTGGTGCAATCGGCCTTCGTGGTCTATTCGGACCAGTTCGTGCTGCTCAACGCCAACGGGGGAGGGCTTTCATCGCCATTCTCCGTGGTTGGCGGGCAGACGTTCATCTCCGACGCCTACATCCGGAACGCGAGTATTGGCACCGCCAAGATCGCCAACGGTGCGATCGCCAACGCTCAGATCCAAGACGCGGCCATCACCAACTCGAAGATCGGCAACCTACAGGTGGACACGCTCAAGATCGGTAACGAGGCCGTGACCATCCCCCGGTACGCTGGCTATGCCCCTCGCTTCAACTGCAACGGAAGTTGGCAAACGCCACTGACTATCACGTTCTACATGCCTCAGCCTGGCATGGTTTACATCAACTACTGTGCAACGTTCCTATCGAACGGCACTCAGTTCTACCAGTACCGCCTGGTCCTTGATGGAAACATGATCGCTGAATCTGTCGCGAACTGGTCGGACAGCTCCATCACCCTGGCCTCTGGTCAGTACGTGGGAGCAGGCCAGCACACGGTCGATTTCTCGATCCTGGGGGCGGTAGGCGTGGTGCTCTCTTATCAGAACCTTATGGTGCAAGGAATCATGAGATGACCCAGTCACCCCCTGCCGGGGAGGTAGTGCTCTTCAACGAGCGCGGAGAAATCCGTATGCGGGGCTACATGTCCCAGCTCGAGGCGGAGCTCAACGCGAAGCGAACAGGATTTTCCTATCTGTTCGCTCGCGCCAGCGAGCTCGAGCAGTTCGTCAGCGCGGGCAAGATCGTGCCTCGACCCAAGATGGCACTGCAGCTGGTTGGCATGACCCTTAAAGGCGTGCCCGCCAAAGCCGTGCTCAACATTGAGGGCGTGCAGTACAGCGCCGACGGCAGCGACATCGAGTTGGGCTTCAGCCTGCCCGGCGAGTATGAGGTCGTGATCGACCTGTGGCCTTACCAAAGCGAGGTATTGAGCGTTGAAAATCGAGCACAAAAGTGACCATGCCAAAGCCCGGGCCACGGATTACCCAGCCATTGAGGAGCAGCTGGACATGCTTTGGCACGCGATGGACCAAGGAACAATGCCCAAGGCCGAGCCGTTCTATTCCACGATCCAACGAGTAAAACAGCAGTACCCAAAAAACTGACGGTCAATTACCCCACAAGCCCGCCACGCGCGGGCATTTTTTTGCCTGGAGAAAACTATGCCCTACGTAGCCATCAACCTGACCAACGATTACGACCCTGACAACAAGACCCGCTTCACCACCCTGGAACAGGCCAAGGAGCGTATCCAAGTCGGCCTGCGCCAGTTCCCCAGCCACCGGTTTGTCACTGCTGAGCTCCTTGAGGAGTTCACCGCCGAGGTCGTGATCACTGGCAGCGAGCCAGCCAAGCCTGATCCGGTACCGGACGAAAGCGCCGAGGCCTGAGCCCCACGCTTCACCAATACAGCCCGCCCAGTGCGGGCTCTTTTTCGCCTGGAGAAAACCTATGACCACACCCCGCGGTGTCCGCAACAACAACCCAGGAAACATCGATTACAACCCGCGCAACGCCTGGCAGGGGCAGCTGGGCCTGGAGGTAGGTGTGGCCAAGCCGCGCTTCGCCCGCTTCGACCATCCAGAGAACGGCATCCGCGCCCTGGGCAAGCTGCTGCTCAACTATCGAGGCAAGGATGGGATGCCCGGCGTTGGCCGGCCTGGTATCGACACGCCGCTGGAGTTCATCAATCGTTGGGCGCCGGCGAGCGAGAACGACACCAATGCCTATGCCCAAGCCATCGCCAAGCGTCTGGGCGTCGGTGTGCGCGACTCGATCGACATCTCCAAGCCGCAGATCCTGCGCGAACTGGTGGTCGGCATCATCGTGCACGAGAACGGCACCAACCCGTATCCGTCGACGCTGATCGATGAGGGCATCAGGCGGGCCCTGACGTGAGCCCCTGGGTCGGTTTAGCAGCTGGGTTGGTGCTGGTGGCCAGCCACTGGGGCGCCTACGAACACGGCCGAAGCGTCGAGCAGGCGAAGGCCGACCAAGCCTCGGCCCAGCGCGATAGTGGCGACCGTCTTGCGGATGTGATCGGCGAGCGTGGCGCCCGTCAGCAGGAACATCAACGCGCCCAGGCGCAGGAGGAGGCGAGAGGCCATGGCCATGAGGAAAGATCGATTGCGAATGCTGGTGCTATTAATGCCGATGCTTCTGGTCAGCGGCTGCGCAACGAAAGCGCCAACTTCGCCGCCGCCGTCAGTTGCCCCGGCACGGATACCGCCGTTGTCGCCAGAGGCCAGGCAGCCACCCGCGCCGCCATGGTGCTCTCCGACCTGCTCGCACGGGCTGATGCTCGAGCGGGAGAACTGGCGAAGGCTTATGACCAAGCCCGAATAGCAGGGGAGCAGTGCCAACGAGAGTACGACGCCCTGTCAGCGACTGGAGAGCGATAGAACCCACCAAGAAATTCGACGGCTTCATGCAAAGAGAGCGGCCACCAGGGATGCGTCAACATCCCTGCTGACCGCCGGACCCGCAGACCATACCTGCAAGCCCAGCCAAGGCTCCCGCTCTGTGCACAAAGCACGGCGAGCCTAGCACCTGTTCATCCATACAGTAAAGGTTTGCAAATTGACCAACCCAATCATTCCCTGGATGGGCGGCAAGCGCCGCCTGGCCGATCGCCTTATCCCGCTGTTCCCTGCTCACGAATGCTACGTCGAAGTGTTCGCCGGCGGCGCCGCTCTCTACTTTATGCGGCCGCAGCCTGCGCCAGTCGAAGTGCTAAACGACCTCAACGGCGACCTGGTCAACCTCTATCGGGTGGTACAGAACCACCTGGAGGAGTTCGTGCGCCAGTTCAAGTGGGCGCTGTCCTCTCGCCAGATTTTCGAGTGGCAGAAGATGGCCAGGCCTGAAACCCTCACGGACATTCAGCGCGCCGCCCGATTCTTCTACCTGCAGCAACATGCCTTCGGAGGTAAGGTGAGCGGGCAGACCTTCGGAACGGCCACTACCGGGCCGGCCATCAATCTGCTGCGCATTGAGGAGAATCTGTCAGCAGCCTGGCAGCGATTATCGGGCACCTACGTGGAAAATCTCTCCTGGCTCGATTGCGCGCAACGGTACGACCGGGCGCATACGTTCTTCTACATGGATCCCCCGTACTGGCAGACCGCCGGCTATGGCCTGGCTTTTCCATTCGATCAATACGAGCGCATGGCTGAGTTCATGCGGAATTGCAAGGGCAAGGTGATGGTGAGCATCAATGACCATCCTGACATACGTGAGGCCTTCGCTGGGTTCCATATTGAAAGGACTGATATTCGCTACACCACAGCCAATCAGCGCCACGGCCAGGTGGAAGTGACGGGCGAGCTAATCATACTCAATTGGGAGCCCGCAGCTCTTGGTCAGCTTTTCTGAATTACCTCTTGACAAAAAAACGTAAATAATTTCTGCATGAGTCCAGATTCCTGGGGTCTAGACAATCTGAATTTACGGCTAGAACATAGACGGTGTGGATCTGCTGGCATTATGATGCTGCGGTTGGGCAGGAGATTGCACGCCGCCTTGTAGGTAAGTTCCATCACCACACTGTTAATGCGCGGGTCAAGAAATGGATGGCTTTCACGGTAACTATAAGTACAGGGTACTTGGACCTATTGGGCGAGGCGGCTTTGGGTATGTCGAAAAGATCGAACTATTCAATGTGGCGGACCATCGGTGTGGCGAATATGCGCGTAAGTCGCTTAGTGATTTCGAAAATGACATGCACGAGGAGTTTCGTCGCCGCTTTGCTCGTGAGGTTTCATATCAGGCATCATGCGTTCACACAAACGTGGCAAATATTTACCTCTGTGACCTAAAGGCGCTACGCCCGTGGTTTATCATGGATCTCGCTGACGGAGATCTACAGAGCGATATTGATACTGGAGCGTTATCTCGAGCGCAAAAAGCTAATGTCTTGATCATGGTTGCTGATGGTCTCTCCTACATGCATGGTTTGGGTTTCTTGCATCGCGATATAAAGCCTTCGAATATTCTCAGATTCAAAGATGGTGTTTATAAAGTCTCTGATTTCGGGCTTGTGAAGAATATGGATAAGGGTGCTGAGTCCGAAGTAATAACTAAGATTGCCACTGCAATGGGTACGCATAAATATATGGCTCCAGAAATACTAATTGCTGGGGATTACAGTGACCGGACTGATATATTCGCGCTCGGGATTTTGTTGGAGGATCTAGATATGCTCGACAATCCTGCTATCCATGAGATTTTCAAGAAAAGCACCGCGCGTCGCCCCCTTGATCGGTATGCGAGCGTTAACGACATGCGGCGCGAATTCATCGACGCAATCTCTGGGGAAGGCGAATGATTTGCTTATTGAGCTCTAGTACGTTCTCTTTCCCTAAGGAACAGGGTCGTCATAACGAAGATTCCATGCTGCCTCCCTTAAAGCTCAATCATGGATACCTGATGGCGATTGCAGACGGCGTGGGTTCATACGCTGGGGCAAGTAGTGCATCTGCTGCAGCAATTGAGTATTTGGCTTCGTTGCCAGTCGATTTTTTTGAAGGTGGCAATGCTGTTGAAACCATTTTCAAAGATATAAAAGATAGAGTTTCAAGTTTAACAATCCGCGATCCTAGTTATTTCAATGCTGCCACTACCTTGACCTTCTGCTATGCAGGCCCTACTGGGCTTACAATAGGTCATATAGGTGACTGCCGGGTCTATCTAAAAAATGATAGGAAACTTTTACAGGTCACAAAAGATCATACCCAGCACCAGTTGTTAATAGATGAGGGGTTATATAAAGCGTCCGAGCTTAAGAATCTATCTGGGAAGAATACCCTTTTTTCAGCTATCTCAAAGAAAACCGAACTGCGTTTTCAAGAGGTTTTCTTAAGTTACAATCAGATATGTGACGCGGACGGCGGAGTGAACATAATTCTTATGTCTGATGGGGCTTACCACTCCTGGGAGAGTAGACCACGCTTCCTCGAAAGTACATTACATGATCCCAGCCGCTTTGCGGCTAATCTCAAACGTAGGATAGAACGTATGGGTCCGACTGATGACTGTTCCTTGATTGCCGTCAGGCTCACGGCAAAGCCACAGCTTGATTTGTTCGATTAAAATGTCTAGCTAGGTGCAGTTGAACTGCGTTGTATGTTAGGAGACGAATAACCGGGGCATAGGATTCAATTCCACTGCAGGAAGTCGTGAACCCCTTGTTCATTACTCCACCTAAACGGCACATGATCTGCGCATCCTCTGCTTGCATTTGATAAGGCAAGCGCTGCTGGCCCAGGCAAGCAGCTACTCAAGCTTCCAGGGTGCCTTCCGGCCTGCTCACGTGAGCTGATGCTCGAGCGGGAGAGCTAGCGAAGACTTATGACCAAGCCCCGAATAGCAGGACAGTTATGCGAGGTGTCCTATAATTCCCTGACCAATCAAGGGTATCCCCGATGGACAAGGACGAACTTGCCGCTGCTGTTGAGGCAGGCGAACCGCTGATCGAGCAGTCAATGGAAGCTCTCAAAAGGTACTGGGAGGCCAGAGACTATGGAGCGCCGGCCGAGGAGGTAGAGCGTCTGCGGCTCCATTCCGAGTCCCTGGCCCAGGCGGTTTCTGACTACCAGCTTCGTACCGTCTCCAAGCTGATGGGCAATAAACTGCCTCCGCTGCACTAGCGCACCTCGCTTGTCGGCAGTTGCCGGCCCCATTGGAGGTCACTACCATACTGTTCATTCATACAGTATGGAGGCCTCTGCCAATGAACATCGCCCTTGAATACGAAATCGCCGATCTGCCCTTGCTCAGCCTTGACGACTTGATGCAAATCCGCGCGCCCTGGACCTACCTGGTCAAGATCGAGGGTGAGAGCATGCACGGTATCGGGATGTACTCAGGCGACCTTCTGGTCGTTGATCGAAGCGTCGAGGCTAAGCACGGCGACATTGTGATTGCGGCGGTGAATGGCGAGCCGACCTGCAAGCGCATGTGCCGTGAGCACGGTGTGCTGGTCCTGAGGTCGGAGAACCCCAAGTACCCGTCTCGGTACATCATGGAGGGCGACACGTTCGAGGTGTGGGGTGTTGTCCGGTTCAGCGTCCGTGATCACGATCGTGTAGGAGGGTAGGGGTGGAATTCGGCAGAACGCCGGAGGAGGGTGGCCACGCTGTCTAATACCGCCGTGAGGCACCGCGCTTTTAATAGGTGAAACCCGCTAAAAATAGGGGTAGGGTATTAGACAGCCATGGCTTAGGCGCCGCAGATTGTGCGGCTTGAGGCGGAGATCTTACGTTACTGCTGCATTACTGGAATGCGCCGCGACTAGGTATAGAGACGCCGCGGCGCAGGCGATTACGCTGTCCAGTTGTCGTTCAGCCACTTGACGATCTCGTCACGCTTTTGAATCGTGCCTGGGAGCTTAGTTTTGATGAGTCGTTCGGCTTTCAGTGCCTGAGTCTTTTCGTTGCAGACGGCATTGAGGAAGTCTAGGACCTCATAACCCTCATCGCGGTCGACCTTGTCCCGATCCAGCTTGCCAACGTACTTGGGGTTATCACCTTTGTCGGTGGTCCAGGTGTACTTGTACTGCAGGTCGCTCTTGTTTATCACCGCCATTTCCAGCTCCTTGGTAAAGCGTTTTGAGGCGAAATGCCATCAGCGAGATTGCCCGCATTTTCTGAAGCTCGCAACCACAAGATGTGGCAGATTTTCGATTCCAAATCTGAAATGGCGGCCCTTGTAGTACGCAGCTTGAGTACATGCCGTTTCGTCTTTTTTTTGAAATCGATTTACGCGCCCAAAGCACACAGTCTAGGCGCTTGAACCACGGTATTTAAGTCCGGCCAGACTGCGCAAAACTCAGGCTGGAGGCCGCGTGTTTCCGTTTGCAAAACACTTCAATAGTGCAGATTTTGCCCGGCATGAAGTTGGCGCATATCCAATTAAATCATATGGTTACGCGAGTATCGTCCGCTGCATGGGGTGCAAGGGGTCGAGTGTTCGAATCACTCCGTCCCGACCATTATATTCAATGACTTAGGCCATTTCCGAAAGGGGTGGCCTTTTTCATGTCCGTGACTTTTGCGTGACTTCTCAGGGTGTTACGCATGGTTCCTCTTCAACCTGCTCAGCCTTGGCCAACCAGTCCCTGGCTGGAACTTTGTTTGCCGCCTCAATGAGTTGGCTGATCTCCGTGCCCGGAGAGTAACTGGTCACGCTGCCATTCTTGTGTCCTAAGACGGCTTGCGGTCTTCTTTGGTTAACCCTGCAGCCTTCAGGCGCCGACCTAAAGTGTGCTCGAAATTGTGAATCCTGATCGAGGCCTAGACTACAGTGCTGCGCTCGTCGGCAGCGGTCAGCGCTATCAGCCAAGCGTGCCAGCGTGGCTGGAAGATGACTCGGTCATTGCCGTCTCGGCAATGACCCTGCCTGAGCGTCGCTGAATACAGGGCAACACCGAGCTGGCTGACTCAAACTTTGACTGATGCTGCGTGGCGAATGGGCGCTGGCGGGTGGGGCTGCATGCCGCCCCGACCGGTTTTCAGTGAGTGGCAGCAGGCTTGAGCCTGTCTTTGCAGAGGGCGCCGTACGCATCATCGATCGGCTTGGCATCTGGGCTGCCGAGATCTTCCATCGCCAAGCGGTATGTCTCAGGCGCGACATAGGCGGCTAAGGCACAGATGCAGGTGATGAAAAACGCCGACCCCCCCACAATAAGCCAGATGTTGTCCGAGCCCGGTGGTGCAATGGCAGCAAAGATGGCTGGCAGCATGGCGGTGCACATGGTGCTGACGTTCTGTGCGATGGCCATGGCCGAGACGCGGTAGCGCGTGTTGAACAGCTCCGGGAAGAAGCTTGGGAAAACTGCATTGTAGCCTTGGTAGACCATACCCCACATGAGGATCGAAGCGGCAAAGGCCAGCGGCACGCTCTGGATACTGATCGCATACAGATAACCGAAAGCCAGCAGCCCCGAGCCCAGACAGCCAGTGATCATGATCGGACGCCGGCCGATCTTGTCAGACAGGCTACCAACGAACGGGATCAAGAGCACTGCGACGATGTTGCCCACTACTGGGATCCACAGGTAGACGCTTTGGTCAAAACCAATGCCGTAGGCCGGCTGAACTGCATAGGCTGCGCCGAACACCGTCGCAACCACCGGAATGACGTTCATCAGCGCCATGAACACGACCAGCACCATGTGCTTCCAGCTGTACTTGAAGGCTTCTTTGACGGGCGAGCGGGCGATCTTGTCTACCTGTTCGCCCTCGACGAAGGCCGGGGTCTCATGGACCTCCTTGCGGATGATGAAACCGGCTACCAGCACGAATGCGCTGAGCAGGAAAGGAATGCGCCAGCCCCAATCGCTGAACGCTTCGCTTGGCATGAAGTAGGCCAGTGGCAGGAACACCGCAGCAGCCATTATCTGACCGGCCTGAACCCCCTGCAAGGTGAAGCTGGCGTAGTAACCTCGCCGTCCGAAGGGCGCATGTTCCATGATCATGGCGCTAGCACCGGAGATTTCACCAGCGACTGCAAAGCCCTGAACCAGGCGCAGCAGCGCAAGAACAATTGGGGCAATGATGCCAATGTCGTGGTAAGTGGGCAGCAGGCCTACGGCCATGGTCGAAATACCCATCAGAAACATGCACAGCAGCAAAACGTTTTTGCGACCGCGGGTATCGCCCCAGTGACCGAGGACAACCGCACCCACGGGACGGGCCAGGTAACCGACGCCATAAGTTGCCAGCGACGCGATGATGGCCATCGTGGGGTCCATCGAAGGGAAGAACAACTGCGGGAAGATCAGAGCTGCGGCTTGGGCGTAGATAAAAAAGTCATAGTACTCGAGGGCCGAGCCTATCCACCCACTGGCGGTCGCTTTCTTAGCTTGGGAGGTGGAGTGAGCCATTGTTGTCTCCGTTGTTCTTGTTATTGAACTTGTTAGGTCGTGACGCTGGGCTTGTAGGTCAGGATCTGCTGAGCGTTCGCAGGGCAGTGAAATGCTCGAATGATCTGTAACTGGATCCATGTTCAACCAGGCGTGAGCGGCGAATCAATTCGATAAACCCGCTTTCGTTCGGTAATCGAACGAAAACTAACCATTTCGTACAAAACCCATTGATGGCGTGACTTTACCCGCGAATAATCGAGTGCGCCAAGCGCCTGCAAGGGTTCGTTGGCTGATGCCTTTCAAATAAAGGGAACCCCAGCATGCAGCGTTCGATTGCCACCGTATCCTTGAGCGGCACTCTGCCGGAGAAACTCGAAGCCATCGCCGCAGCCGGCTTTGACGGCGTCGAGATTTTTGAAAATGACCTGCTCTACTACGCCGGTAGCCCGCGCGAGATCCGTCAGATGTGCGCCGATCTAGGCATCGCCATCACCCTGTTCCAGCCATTTCGCGATTTCGAAGGCTGTCGCCGCGAGCGTCTACAGAAAAACCTCGAGCGCGCCGAACGCAAATTCGACCTGATGCAGGAATTAGGCACTGATCTGATGCTGGTGTGCAGCAACAGTCAGGCGGACGCACTGGGCGATGGGCAGCTTCTGGTCGACGACCTGCGGCTGCTGGCCGAACGCGCCGGTGTCCGCGGCCTGCGTATTGGCTATGAAGCGTTGGCCTGGGGCCGGCACGTCAATACCTACCAGCAGGGCTGGAACCTGGTCCGCCAGGCCGATCATCCGGGGCTGGGCGTGATCCTCGACAGCTTCCATACCTTGTCACTGCGGGGCGACCCGAGCGCTATCCGTCAGATTCCAGGCGACAAGATTTTCTTCGTGCAAATGGCGGATGCACCCATCCTGGCCATGGATGTACTGGAGTGGAGCCGTCATTTCCGCTGCTTCCCAGGGCAGGGCGAGATGGACCTGGCGGGCTTTCTCGCACCGATTCTGCAAACCGGCTACCGCGGGCCGTTGTCGCTGGAAATCTTCAACGATGGCTTTCGCGCCGCACCTACCCGGCAGATTGCCGCCGATGGGCTGCGTTCACTCCTGTATCTGGAAGAAAAGACGCATCTGCAATTGCAGCACGAAGCCCAGCGGATCGAGCCTGGGGTACTGTTTGACCCAGCCCCGGCCAGTGCCTACGACGGTGTAGAATTCCTTGAGTTTGCCGTCGATGAGTCAGTCGGTGCACGTCTGGGTGGTTGGCTCGAGCGTCTGGGTTTTGTCGAAGCCGGCGCTCACCGCAGCAAGGGTGTTCGACTGCTGCGTCAAGGCGATATCAACATCGTGCTCAACGCTGAGCCCTATTCATTTGCACACAACTTCTTCGAAGCCCATGGTCCCTCGTTGTGCGCCATCGCACTACGGGTCAAGGACGCTCAGGCCGCCTTGCAGCGCGCTACCGCCTACGGTGGTCAGCCGTTCCGTGGCCTGGTCGGGCCCAACGAACGCGAGATCCCGGCCGTGCGTTCGCCGGATGGCAGCCTGATCTACTTGGTCGAGCAGGCAGGTGCCGGGCATACCATCTACGACAGCGATTTCCGCCTGGATGCCGCCCCCGACGCTGGCGGCGGCCTGCAACGCATTGATCACATGGCCCTGGCCATTCCGGCCGAATCGCTGGACAGCTGGGTGCTGTTCTACAAGAGCCTGTTCGACTTCGAGGCCGACGACGAAGTGGTCTTGCCCGATCCCTATGGCCTGGTCAAGAGCCGTGCCTTGCGCAGCCAATGCTCCACACTGCGCCTGCCACTGAACATTTCCGAGAATCGCAACACCGCAATTGCTCACGCGCTGTCAAGCTACCGTGGTTCGGGAGTGCACCACATCGCCTTTGACTGTGCCGACATCTTTGGCGAGGTGGCGCGGGCGAAAAACGCTGGCGTGCCGCTGCTGGAGATCCCGTTGAATTATTACGATGACCTCGCGGCCAGGTTTGATTTCGACGACGAATTCCTTAGCGAACTGGCTTACTACAATGTGCTGTACGACCGTGATGCGCAGGGTGGCGAGCTGTTCCATGTGTATACCGAGCCCTTCGAGAAGCGTTTCTTCTTCGAAATCATTCAGCGCAAGGGTGGGTATGCCGGTTATGGCGCTGCCAATGTTGCGGTCCGCCTGGCGGCCATGGCCAAAGCCCGCAGCGGGGCCCCGCGCAAACCGGTGTTGTAAGGCAGATGCCGGCCCTGGGCCGGCGCCCCTGTGACAAAACCTGACCGGTGCCACCCTCCGCGCGCTTCCCTGCGTCGCGCCAGTGACGGATAATCCCACCCATTCCAATAATCAGGCTGTGAGTGGGTATGAATGATTCCGTAGTCAGCCTTGGCGAGCCTGCCTCCGACGGGGGCCGTAAATCGCGCAAGAACAACCCGGAGAAGACCCGCGAGGATATCCTTCAGGCCGCAATTGGCGAGTTCGTCCAGCAGGGCCTGGCCGGTGCCCGCGTCGACGCCATCGCCGAGCGTACCGCTGCTTCCAAGCGCATGATCTATTACTATTTTGGCAGCAAGGAGCAGCTCTACGTCGAGTGCCTGGTCAAGCTTTATGGCGACATTCGCAAGACCGAGCACAGCCTGGATCTGGAGTCATTGCCGCCGGAGCAGGCCATCCGCCGACTGGTGGAGTTCACCTTCGATCACCATGATCACAACGTCGACTTCGTGCGTATCGTCTCGACCGAAAATATCCACTATGGCGAATACGTCAAGCAATCACCGGTGATCCGCGAGATGAGCAGCGTGGTGTTGAAGACGCTCGGCCGCTCGCTGGAACGCGGCGTTGCCGAGGGCGTTTTTCGCGCGGGTATCGAAGTCATCGACCTGCATATGCTGATGAGCTCGTTCTGCTTCTATCGGGTCTCCAACCGACACACCTTCGGTGAGATCTTCCAGATCGATATGACCGACGAGCAGATCAAGCAGCGCCACAAACAGATGATCGGCGACGTGGTGCTGCGCTATATCCAGGCATGAAAGAGACGGCACGTGCTGTACCTGCCCAATGACCGCAAAACGCCTGATCGTCATTGAGCAGCCAAAGCGTGATGCCCTTGCTGGGCTGATCCACGGCGAATGCATCGAAGCGGTCCGGCAAGGGCATCAGCACGGTGCGGCGCTCATGAACGACTGCCTGATCAGGCGCCCTGGGCCCGTCAGTGTCAGGTATCTACACCAACAGGCGAGCTCACTTCAGTCCATGCTGGCGAAATGCGCCTGCATCCTGCCAGCATCAGCAGCATTGCCGCTGATCAGCTCGAATGCCTTGACCGCCTGGAACACCGCCATCTTGCCACCGTCCAGGGTCCGGCAACCGAGTGCTCGAGCGTGGCGCAGGAGTGCCGTATCAAGCGGGAAGTAGATGATCTCGGCGACCCATAGCCGTGCATGCAGCAATCCGACGGGCACGGGTGTGCCCGGTAGCTTGACCATACCCACCGGCGTTGTATTGACTAGGCCATCGGCGTCAGCCAGGGTGGCGGCCAGGTCAATGCCAAGGCTGGTTCGGCCTGCACCGAAGCGCTCGTTGAGGTTGTCGACCAGAGCTTGCCCGCGGGCGAAATCTATGTCGAACAGCGCCAACTGTTCGACACCTTCGGTCAGCAGCGCATGGGCGACGGCAGACCCGGCGCCACCGGCGCCCATCTGCACCACACGCCGTTTTTGGACGTCAGCCAGGCCGTGTCTGAACCCCTCGGCGAAGCCCAGGCAATCGGTGTTGTGGCCGATCCGCTTGCCGTCCTTGAAGACCACCGTGTTGACCGCGCCGATGCTACGCGCCTCATCGGACAGTTCATCGAGCAACGGCACGACCGCTTGCTTGAACGGGAAGGTGATGTTGAGTCCGGTAAAACCGGTGCGCTGAGCAGCATCGAGCAAATCGGGCAGGGCGCTGTCTTTGAGTCCTAACTCATCGGCATCGATCAGCCGGTACACGTAACGCAACGATTGCGCGTCGCCCTCACACTCATGTAGAGCAGGGGTGCGCGATGCCTGGATGCCGCGGCCAATCAGGCCAACCAGAATGCTTTGCTCGCTCATGCTGCTTGCTCGACACACATGTGCCCAAGGTGTGCCAGCGCCATGCGATAACCTGCGCTGCCCAGACCGCATATCACCCCGACTGCAATCGATGAAACGAATGAGTTATGCCGGAACGGCTCGCGCTTGTGCACATTGGACAAGTGCACTTCGATCACCGGTAGCTCGCTGGCCACCAGTGCATCACGAATGGCCACCGACGTATGGGTCCACGCGCCTGGGTTGATCACAATACCGGCGCAACGGCTGCGGGCAGCGTGGATCCATTCGATCAATTCGCCTTCGTGGTTGGTCTGGCGGAATTCGATGTCCAGGCCCAGATCGCGAGCGCTGGCGCCGCAGCTGTCAGCGAGGTCGCTAAACGTTTCGCGACCGTACTGGTCCGGCTCGCGGGTGCCAAGCAGATTGAGATTGGGGCCGTTGAGCACGAGGATGCGGGGCGTCATTGGCAGATCACTGTGTTGTTATTGGGAGCTCCGATGTTTGTACTATCTGGTTAATTCGTCAATCGATGTACGTGATTGCGCGTTGAATATGTGCGATTACCGAACCACGAAGTTCGGCTGCCTGGCAGCGCGAAACTTGAATGCGCTGTGTTGGGGCCTGTCATACAGTTCCACGCGTAGCTTTGTTGCTACAGCCGTGTTCGCGCCCTCTAGCTATCGCCATGCCCGACCACGGGGCGTCTCGTTGCCCCGACCCCAGGGGCTGCAAGCATGACGAGAGGACACCCAGGAAGCGGAAAGGACTACCAAGCCGTGCCATCCAGAGCGCTTCAGAAACTGGCCTTGACCTGCAATCCGACTACCAGCGCATTATCAATATCAGCGCCGGTAAATGCCCCAGGCTCGATGATGTACTGCAGATCCGGTCGCAGATTGAGCCAGGGTGTGACCTGATATCCATAGCTCAGCTCGATCAACTGCTCGGCACTGTCGATGGTCGGGAACTCCTGATCATTGCGCGCAGCTGCATCCTCCAGCACAGCTCGACTACGGGGGTTCGGTACGGCGCGGCCGTAGCCCAGCGACAAGGTATCCCGCGGGCGCCCTGCAAACGGCTGATACAGCACAACACCCGTGCCATACCATTTTGTAAACGGCGATGCAGCCTTGCTCGATGCCGAGTACTGACCAAAGGCATGCAAACTGCGGCCTGCCACGCCCGGGTCATTCCATACCGCCTGATCGATCAGCAGGTAGTGCCCACCACGGCCGGCCACTTCGTCATTGCGGCCAATGCGCTTGACGTTTGAGCTGTCGTAGTAATAACCCACTTTGTACTCACCCGGTAGCTCGCCCAGCAGCCTGTACACCAGCTCCACCGGCACCACCGTGCCTGTGGTGTGCTTGGGGCCAAGCTTCCAGGCACGGCTGGAGTTGCCGTTGCTCTCGGGGTCGACATTGAACGCCGCCACGCGCACTTGCCAGGCTGGCGACAGGTCGTATTTGACCCGTGCACCGAGCCGCGCGTTGGGGTAATTGGTCCAGCCACTGCCGCCGGACATGTTCAGCGGATGCCCGCAAAAGCCGGCATTCATGAAGTTGCACAGGATCCCGCTGTCGAGGCCGCCAAGGTCGTTGCCCATGGCCATGTAGCCGAGCTTGATATTCAGCGCCGGGGTAAAGTTGCGCTCATAGCTGAGCTCGGTGAGGCGGGTGTACAGGCCACCGAAGTTTTCCTGGATCGGCAGGCGGTTGCCTACCAGTTCTTCCGAAGCGCTGTGCCCGCGGCGGTCGTTGATGCTCAGTTGGACCTTGCCGGCGTTGTCCAGTCCGTACAAGCGGGACAAGTCGAACTGCACGCCAAGCTTGATGTTCTGCGAATAGCGCGCCGAGCGGTGCAGACCGCCATCGGCGTTGTAGGCGGTTTCGCCGCTGTAGTCAGCGCTGAACTTGACGCCGTTGTCTTCTAATTGATGGCGCAGGCCGCCCCAGTCGCCAGTGAAGGTGCTGCGGCGCAGCAGATCGGCTTCGGCCATGGCACCGTTGCTGGCCAGGACCAGAAGCAGGCCGGCGGTGATGGGAGCAGGGGACAAACGGAACACGAAGGACATTGCGCAGCTTTCCTGGAAATCGCAAGGTGATGATGAACGGCGCCGCTAAATGCATGAGGCCGCCACTGCAACGTGTGTGCAGAAGCGGCCTCGTGCTGTACGGGAGAGGCGCCAGTTATGGCAAGGCGTAGGCGATTACATAATCGCCACGGTCAGTCGACTGGCGGGCACCGCCTGCGGTGACGACCACGTACTGCTTGCCAGTCTTGGGCGACACGTAAGTCATCGG
>Ga0302349_1000569_pt1 | contig 40961 bp, 43 predicted proteins | sample PhyAR1_FD_202176 | JGI IMG/M metagenome (GOLD analysis project Ga0302349, IMG submission 202176) | Leaf surface microbial communities from alfalfa plants in UC Gill Tract Community Farm, Albany, California, United States - DLSL A.R1... | ecosystem: Host-associated > Plants > Phyllosphere >... | reverse complement strand
GCTCGGCGGTCAGGCGCTCGGTATAGCAAGTAGCTTTTATGCGCTAGTTCTATTTGCACTGGCAAGTTATTCGCTGGGTATTTTGGCTTTTCTCTGGAAGAGGATTGCACTTCTGCTTTTGGGCGGGTTGATTTTCATGGCTGGCATTGGTTTTACATCGCTGGATCTCACGCTACTAGGTTCAGCTATTTCTGCTGTCTTGGCAGTCATTTTTTGGGTCGCGTACATAGCGTCGATTCCCCTGCTCCGTTCGGACGCAACGATTCTTGTTGAATTTATTTTACGGAAATTTTATGCGCCCAAGTGACGTAATTATTATGTCGACGGCTGACTGGGATAATCCATTCTGGACCAATAAGCAGCACGTCGCCGTTCAGATGGCAGCTTTAGGGCACCGTGTAATTTATATTGATTCACTCGGGTTGAGGCGGCCAAGTGCATCATCGTCAGACCTGAAGAGGATTCTGGTTAGATTGAAGCGGGCGGTTAAACCGCCTCGATTGGTCCGCCATAATATCTGGGTCTGGTCTCCTGTCGTCCTTCCGCTCCATAACGTTAAACCGGTCCGCTTTCTTAATCGGATGTTGCTTGGGCTTGGCCTATCGTTTTGGATGCGAGTTAGAGGGTTTCGACACAGGGATTCAATCTTCTGGACGTATAGCCCAATAACGACAAGTATTTTCAGACTATCGAAGTTCAGGATGGCCATCTATCACTGTGTGGACGAAGTGAAGGCTCAGCCGGGCATGCCAGTCGCAACTATAGAGAAGGATGAGTCCGATCTCATGCGCGCCGCGGACGCGATCTTTGTCACTTCACGGTCGCTAGAGTTGACGCGTCGCGAGTGTAATAAGAATACGTTCTACTTCTCAAACGTCGCCGATTATGAGCATTTTTCCTCAGCCAAGAGCGAGTCGCTTGCGGTGCCGGCCGACCTGTTGGCCATTCCGGGGCCGCGGATAGGGTTTGTAGGTGCCATCAGCGGGTACAAGGTCGACTTTCCTTTGCTGGCGTCCGTTGCTAAAGCGCGTCCAAATTGGTCGTTTGTTCTGATTGGCAAGGTCGGCGAGGGTGATCCGTGGACAGATGTTGCATCGCTGAAATCCTGTCCCAACATTCACTTCCTTGGATCGAAGGCATACGCTGACCTTCCGGCGTACCTTAAGGGAATCGACGCGGCTATTTTGCCTTGCGCGTTGAACGAGTACACGAAAGGCATGTTCCCGATGAAGTTCTTTGAGTACCTGGCGGCAGGTAAGTATGTTGTCAGTACGCCGCTAGACTCTCTCGCCGAATTTGGGGGCATCGCGCGGTTTGCGAGTGACTCGGAGTCATTTGTCGGTCAGCTGGAGCTTGTGCTGACGGGGGACCCGCAGCTTCTCGATCGCTCTGAGATCCTTGCAAAGGAAAACACTTACGAAAGTCGTATGAAGAAGATGATGCGTTGCCTTGAGAACCTGAGGGTAGAAGAGCGTGGGGGTAATGAGTAATGGTTCGTAAGATTCTTCTTGTTGGCAATCACACGTGTGCGAATCGAGGTGACTCCGCCATTCTTCGCGGCCTACTTGCTTTTATGGAGGCTAATTTCGTCGGCGCAGAGGTGGATGTGACCTCTCGCTATCCAGTTAGCTCCGCGTACCTATTAGGCCGCGAGGTTCTTCCTGATGATTGCCATCGATACTATGGTTCATTGCGCGGTGGGCGAGGGGGGGTGCTCTCCAAGGTCGCGAGGAGGTTGGTTCCGCTCGGGCTTTCGTATCATGTTCAGAAGCGCTGGTGGCGGTGGCTATTTCCAGTGCCAAAGTTTCACCGCGATTTAGTTGAGCGGTATGAGCGGTACGACTTTGTTGTCCAGGTGGGTGGCTCATTCTTTGTGGATCTTTATGGCGCCGCCCAGTTTGATAGCTCGCTGTGTGCGATGTTGGCTGGGCGAAAGGTATATGCACTAGGGCATAGCGTGGGCCCATTCTCAGGTGTAATCTTCAACCAAGTGGCTAGGACGACGTTTTCAAAGATGGAGTGCCTCGCCCTCAGGGAGCGTGAGAGCGTGAAGCATTTGGATTCCCTGGGCGCCGGCGACGCGCGCGTCACCTTTACGGGAGATACTGCTTGGCTCGTGCCAGTTAATGATGTGGGAACTCTAAAGGTCGATGCTGTGGCGTTCACCTTCAGGGAGCTTGCGCCATTTGATGTTCGCCTTGGGGTTACCCAGGAGGCGTATGAATTGGCTTGTGCGCGAAGCATTTTGAGGCTGCTGGACAGGGGTTTCAAGGTGCTCGGAGTTTCTACTTGCACTCCCTTGGAAAACTATAGCAAGGATGACCGAATCGTCGCATTGAGAATTCGGCAGCTTTTGGGTGGGCATCCCGGTTTCACGGTGATAATGGATGAGCTTGACGATAGGAGGCTTGGTGAACTTCTCGCCAGCTGTCGGCTGACAGTCGGTACACGACTCCATAGCGCGATTATTTCTATGAATTCCGGTACCCCTGCGATCGCAATAAACTATGAACACAAGTCCGTTGGAGTGATGCGGCAGTTAGGGCTCCCGGAACTGTCCGTTTCCGTTGATGACTTGGTGTGCGGTCAGATCGATTCGCTCATCGATGAGCTCCTTAGTGACGAGAGCCTCTCCCGAAGGGTCAAGGCGGCTGTAGTCAAGGAGAGGTCATTCGTTGCAGGCACCATTGAAGACGCCCTCTCTGCCGCGTTCAGCTGAGTGGCCGAAAGCCCTTCGGTCGGGGTTGGCCCGAGTTCGAAGGGTCTGGCTGAATGTTCGAGTGGAGGACTGCGTCGCGCGTGACTGGCGCGCAGCTCGCGCGGTTGGTGCAAAATCGCGCGGGACAGGGTAGCGCGTTGCTATTGATAGTGTTGCAAGCAAGGCGCAGGTCAGGCCTTTGAAGCTCGGCGCCGCCCTTCGGCAGTATCTGTGACTATTGCGAGGGCGGCGTCTACCTGTGCCGATAGCTGCTTCCGGAACGCTTCCGGGCGGAACTCCAGGGCGTGACTCGCTATTCTTCGATGATCCCAAGGCTCCGCCCTGGACTCGAATGTCTTGATGGCTTGTGAGACCGCATCAGTCGTCTGTTCCGGAAAAAATATGCCGGTCTCGCCATCTATTACGCTATCCAAGATTCCACCCTTGCCGAATGCAATGACGGGCGTACCGTAGGCTTGCGCTTCAACTGGCGCGATCCCAAAGTCCTCTTCAGCGGCGAAAACGAATGCCTTGGCGTTAGCCAAATGCTGCTCCAGTACATTCTGCGGTTGGTAGCCCATGACATCGACGTTGCTGCCGGCCAGTTGCTTAAACTGAGCAAGTAATGGTCCACTTCCTATGACAACCAGTCGCTTGTCAGGCATTGCGTTGAACGCCTTAATGATCAGGTCGATGCGCTTGTAAGGAACGAGACGCGAAGCAGTAACGTAGTAGTCTCCGCGGGCTGACAGCGATGGAACATCGGGCACGTCAACTGGCGGGGGGACGACGACGGAGCTCTTGCCGTACACCTTCTGAATGCGGCGCGCGATGAAACTGGAGTTGGCTACGAATTGATCGACGCCGTGTGCAGTGCGCACATCCCACATCCGTATGTAGGAAAGAATTGCTCTCGCGGCCCAGCTCTTGGGCCCGCGCTCCAGCTTTGATTCACGCAGATACTGCGGTTGTAGATCCCATGCATACCGGATTGGGGAGTGGCAATAGCAGACATGGACCTGATCAGGGCCAGTTAGCACACCCTTGGCGACTGCGTGGCTACTTGAGAGGACCAAATCAAAGCCGCTCACGTCGAACTGCTCAATCGCCAATGGCATCAAAGGGAGGTAGCTACGATAGCTGCTCTTTGCTTTGGGCAGTCGTTGGATGAAGCTGGTGTGGATCTTATTGGAGCGCAGAAACGCGCGCTCCTTGTCAGGGAGGAAATCGACAAGTGTGAAGATCTCTGCGTTCGGATACAGGATCAACATCTGCTTCAATACTTTTTCGGCTCCAGCGTACACGGTGAGCCAGTCATGGATGATCGCTACGCGCATGATGTCGTTCCTTGGTATCGGCGGGTTTCCAGTATCAGGAGGCCGGTGGGGCGGAATTGTTCTAGAAGCATTGCGCCCAGGTTCACTGGTCGACCCTATCGAGATTTTCGAAAAGGAAGTCCGGATCCCGCTCCGACGTCATTTGATACAGTCCGTAGGTGCGGGACAGGCGCGCCCCGCCATCTCGATACAATGGGTTCCAGGCGAAGTTTGCGCGTGCACGCGTCGAACGTGGCAGGAGGAAATCGAACGGTATGGAGACGTAGATGCCCTTATCGAAGCTGCCCTCACCAAAATCGACGGATGAAACATCTGTCTTCGTCGCGTAAGCACCCATGCTTACACCGTTATCGAAAGTGCGTGCAAGCGTCAACGTTGCACCCCAGTCCTTGGCCAGATATCGCCCGGCACTCAGGATGCTGACGACTCTGCGGTCATCTCCCCACGAATAGTAGAAACTGGCATGTCCCGTGGCTACGCTATAGTCACGAAAGCTGAAGCGTTGATCGAAATCTCGCTGTTTCACCCAGTTTAGTTCTGCGCCCAACGCCCAGCGTTCACTGAGGGGGCGATATAGAACCTCACCCCCGAGGCCGCCGTACATCGATTCAAACAGCCCGGCGTATGCCATACCGTACAGGTCACGGCCAAGCTGGCGGGTCCCCGTCAGCTGAAGGTTAGGGATCGTCAAATCTTCGGTCGTAAGGTATTGCCGAATATAAGTACGTACACGGGGAAGTCGGCTTGGAGCGTCGTATCGGAATTTGTCGTAGTTGTTGTATGCGTTGTAGCTTAGGCTGCCGTTAATCCAGAGGCTTCGAGTCAAATAAACGTTTGCTCCGTATGTTCCCGCAACCTGGAAGAGGACGAAGCCGTCGGGACCCCCCAGCGTTTGGAGGTAGCCTACGTTGAACGCGCCTTCATAGCGTCGCAGCGCATTCTGGTAAAGGGGGGTGCGACGCTGCGGTGTGGGTGCTGCCATTTCAATGTGACCGGCTAGGTCGGACAGTGAGGTCCGGTGATCTGCGTAGTCAGCGAAGGCGGCTCTTTCCATGCTGGTTTCGACAATAGGCACGCCGAGCCGTGTGTTCCGCACCGTGACCCAGGTTGTGTCGTCCGGCAGCTGGCCGTCCAAAACGCGCATAGCGCGCCCCAGGCCCTGAGCGGGGTAGGCAAAGCGTCGCTGTTCACCGCTCACTATTATCTCGTGCTCACGCTGTTCAATGCTGGTTATGCGTAGTCCTGCATTGTTCTCCAGTGCTTGAGCGATGCTCTCCCACTCGGTAGTGGAAGGATAATCGTCGTTCGCCAGACTGCCTGATTTTGCAGGATCGGATCTATCCCGTATCGGTAATGGGAGGGGGTCCATCGGCTTCGCGATAGACCGAGCCTGGGCTAAGTTGGTGTGCAGCGTAAGCCCCAACATCGCAGTGTCGCCGCGCTCCCACGCAGCGTGTAGCTGGATGTTCTTGTTTAGTGCATAGGAAGCGCCCAAGTTGAACGGACTTCGCTGCTCTTGATTGTTATTTTGCGGCTCGTGCTTGTAGTTGTTTCCATCGTACTCAAGCTTGAGTTGGAGAGCCTCCCATGGGGTCTGGTAGGCGATGCCGCCGAAGACGCCGACCGGACCGCGGAACACACCCTTGCTGTTCAAGTTGCCTGTTCCTTGGGCGCGCGGCCGTTCTTCGAACTTGTCGTCGATGGCGCTGAGGGGATTCTTGAAATCCCCGCGGTTTCCGATATAGCCCGTGGCCAAGCCGACGCTGGCGTCTATGGGTCCAAAGCGCTTGCTGGCTACTAGGTACTCACTGGAGAACAGCCCGGTCCCACCGATGTCGCGGAAGCCAGCTGACACTTCAGGGGCCCAGTGTCCTTCCTCGAACAGCTTGACCTTGACGTCGATCGATTTGTCTTTGTAGTTCTGCTGGCCGCTGAGCCACTCGGGCCCATAGCGGCGGTTGGCCACTGAGACATAGCGGAACGCGCCTTCCAGCCATGGTAACGGCTGTAGCACCATGTTGTAGCGGCTATAAGGAGAGGTATGAGTTGCGGTGAAGGCTATCTCGCCTTCCCCTGCCATGCGTGCGGTGGGTGTCTGCAGAAGGCCGATGCCGCCCCAGTCGCTGGCGGTGGGGGCGGGTGCATTCTGAGCGTACAGAGCGGAACTGATGCTCATGCTGAGTAGCGCAAGACCCAGTCGAGCAGTCTGAGTTCTGAGAGAGCGGGTCACTTGAGTGCTCCGGGTGCGTCCAGCACCTGGGTGGCGAGGAATCGCGCTGCATCCTCGTTGAAATCGGGATTCACAGCTCGCAAAGCTTTCTGACTAAGCGGGACATAGATGAGCGCGCCAGGGGCAAGTGTGGACGAAGGGCTGCGGTTCCAAAGGGCGATACCGAGTCTTTCCACGTGGCCGTCAGGTTGAATTACGAACAGGGTATCCTGGCTGGCTGCGGCCAAGGCGGCGCAGTGCCGCGCGTAATTGAGAGGCTGCGCGAGCGGGCGATGCGGGATCGTGCAGGGCTTTTCCACCGCGCCCAAGACGGTAATCGTGTTGGGCCTCGTCGGGTAATACAGTTTGTCGCCGTCAATCAACGGGCGATTGCTCCTGAGGTCCATCTCCAATGTGCGCGGCGCCAGTACTTGGGGGGCACGGCCCGTCACAGGCATCGCCGAGAAATAATTAGCGATGTAGGTTGCTGCTGCGGCGGCGGCCGGATCGCGACTCTTGCGGCTCTCCAGCATATCGAGATCGAACAACAAGCCAGTTTTGAGACGGGTCTGCGCGACCAGCTCGCTCCGCCTAAGCAGGGCGGCGCCCAGCACATAGCTATCTTCGTCTGGCGCGCCTATAAGTGCTGCATCGGACAGGCGGGCGCCACTGACAAGCGTAAGCGAGCCTGGATTACGGACACTGCCCGTCACCTCGACAGTGATCAGAGGCGAGGCAGGCACAGGAAAAGAAGTGGCCGCGCACAAGACAAGGGCGGCCAGACGCAATGTGATCAACGTTTCAAATCCGGGGAATAAGGTTTCAGCTGGAGGATTTCCAAGCTGACATCGGGTGCAATGGCTTGCACGCTCTTCCAGATAAAACCATTGGCAGGGTCAACCCAATAATGGTTGTCGCGGTTCCAGTCCGGGCCTTTCAGGCGCTCGCGGACATGTAGCAAGGCGCGAGTGTTGTCAAGAATCTCGATGTTCTCGATACCGAGGTTTTCGAGGGTGCCGCTCACTGGCACGCCAAAGCGGTAGCCAGGCATGATGTCGTACTGGCGCTGCACTGTGATAGGCGCTTGAATCCGGTGCAGATCATGGAAAGGGTTATCACCATCGATGCGCATATCCTGCAACTCGGGCGTGCCACCATGCGTGCGCACGAGCAGGCCGTCTTCGAGGAACACGATGCTGCGGTCGTTGCTGTACCAGCCTTGACGATCGCCATCAAGGCTGCCCAGAACCAATACGGCGCCGCCCTTGGGGCCGTTGACCTTGATCTGGGGATAGCGGTTTGCTGCAACGTCCGCAGCCGTTAGCTGTACATCAGGTTTGCCCTGCATGGCCAGCTGCAGGGTTTTGACGCTGGTGCGCCCGACCACGCCGCAGCCTGAAAGACCGATCGCCATCAGCACGACCACGGCCAGTTCGCGCATCACTTGAGTCCGTTGCGGCGCAACGAGAGCGGCCCTGCTCATCATTGGCCTCCGGTCAATTGTCGAGATCGTTACGCGCGCTTGCGGCGTTGCTGATAATCGAGGTGAACGGCAGCAGCTGATTCACGAAGCGACTCCAGCGGGTCACGCCAGCTGCGCCTACGAAGACCACGTCGCCGGGCAGGAGCTCGAATTGGCTGGCCACGGCAAAGGCCGCAGGCGACTTCGCTTCCAGCTGGAACACGCTCGAGGGCGCGCTCTGCAGATTGCTCGATCCCCGGATCACATACACGGCATTGCCGTTGGAGGTGGACTGCTGCAGGCCACGTGCACGTCCGAGGGCTTGGCTCAGTGAGATATCGCTGGTCTTGAAGCTCATTGCGCCGGGCTGGTTGACTTCGCCGACAACAAAGATCTCCTTGCGGTCCAGATAGGGCACGTAGAGGTGATCGTTTGCTTTGAGGAACACGTTGGTTGCGCCACCGCCCTGACGGCCGAGCCGGTCAAGATCGATGGTGTAGGTGACGCCTTCGCGGGTGAGGCGGACACCTGACAGATCGGCCTGCGCCGGATCAAGCCCGGATTGGCTGATCGCATCGCCGAGAGTCAGCGGTGTCACGGTCAACGGTACAGTGGCGGCCTGACGAGAAGCGCCCGTGACCCAGACACGCTGGCTACCATAGCTGAGCATGGACACATCGACTTGGGGTGCTTCAATGTACCGCGCCAACTTGGTCGTGATCTCTTCGCGCAGCTCAACCGGTGTCTTCCCGGCGGCTGCGATTTTGCCGATATAGGGGTAGAACAGACTGCCGTCAGACTGCACGGGTCGACCGGCCGCGTTAAGCTGTTGCTGAGGTCCAGCAGGTACGGTCAGCTCAGGGTGGTCCCACACAGTTATGTACAGACTATCGCCAGCGCCAATGCGATACGGACCGGGTTGATAGTTGGTGAGTGCGATCGGAAGCGAGGGAACATCGCGCGAGGCGCGATCCATGGCGATGAGCTTCGGTGTGATCTGGATCAGTTCGATATTATCGTTGCCAACCGGCTGGTCATCACGGGCCAGGGCGCTGGAACGCATGTGTTGGCCGGGTGCGAACACGCAGCCAGACAGGGTAAGGGCGAACGCCAGAGTGGCGCCAATACGCTTGCAGTCCATCGATGATTCTTCCTGGCCCTGTCGGGCAAAGCAAAAGCCCCCGCCGGACCTGCGCCCGGCGAGGGCGTAATGACTTGATTCCGATTAACGGATCAGTTGGTGCCGGTGGTACCAGTCGTACCGGTGGTGCCGGTCGGCGGCGGGGTGGTGCCACCGCCATTGTTATTGCCGGCGTCATCCTTGCTGCTGTCCGAGGCGACGCTGTAAACGACGGCCGCGACGGCGATGCCGGCGCCGATCGTGGCGGCCGTGGTGAGGGCGCCGGTCGCGGCATCGGTAGCATTGGCAGCGCCGGCGACTTCCGCGCTGGTGCCTTCAACGCCGGCATTCTGTTCAACCTGGGCCAAAGCCATCGGAGAGAAAGCCACGAAGGCAAGGGCGGCAAAGATCTTCTTCATAACGGGGTTTCCTACTCCGTGAGATAAATTTTCGCAGTCATCTTCGCGCTGAAGGCTATTCAGTGTCAAGTGGGTTTGAGTGCTCGCATTGAGTTCGCGCCGTCGAATATTTGAAGCCTATCGCACAAAATGATGTCGGTTGAAGACTTGGTCGCGCCCTGACAGCTCGGTCGCAAGGCGTATGACCACATCGTGGGTGCGGACTCTGGGCATCAGCATAGGCACCGCCAGTCCCACTACGAGCGAGGCGGCCAGAATGGGTAGGGGCGTTCTCCAGCTCCCGCAGCGCGCCAACAGGGCGAAAACGGTCGCCGACGTGCCGAGCAGCCACCCACTAACTACCTCAGAAGCCGAGTGGGCGTTCAGTGGCAGGCGCGAATACGCGATCAGGGCGGCGAGCAGCGACCCGAGGAGTGCCCAGAGCAACGGATTTCGGAACCGACCATATATTGTGAGATAGAAGGCGACTGGATACACCGCCGCCGTCATGGTCGCGTGGCCACTGAAGCCAGTGAAGTCCAGCCGGGCCCAACCAATACCCCAGCCCAGGAAGGCCAGCTTGGAGGCCAGGGTTAGGCCACCGGCGATAGCCAGGCCGGCGGCCCAGCGAATGCGAAGGGCGCGGCTCTCTTTGGGGCCGAAGAGGATCAGCACCAAGCTCAGTGGCAACAGCCAGCGGCTGTCGCCGAGTTGGGAAAGGGTGGCCCAAAGAGGATGCATCCATGTCACTCATCGCAGGGGACGGAGGAGCATAGGGCAGTTGCTGCGGTCGGGGATGAGTGGCGGGCAACCGGTCGAGCATGGATGAGGCCCCTCGTTTGCCTGTATCCTTTACGCCCTCCGTGGCCCCGTAGCTCAGCTGGATAGAGCGTCCCCCTCCTAAGGGGAAGGTCGCCCGTTCGAATCGGGCCGGGGTCACCATCCACCTCCGTTGAGACACGCGATGCCGGCGGCGGATTGCTCCACAGCCGTGCGAATCCGGTGGGGCCGATAGGCCACTGGCGCTCACACCTTCCCCGGCCGCTCATAATCCTCAGGCGTAGCCCCATGCTCGGCCTCCGGCATGTCCTTGTCCTTCCACCGGGCGTCATCGTTCCTCAGCTTGTCCGGCGTATGGCTCTTCTGCTGGTCGTCTTCTTTCGTGGCGGGCGCTCGCGGTGCAGTAGTCATGACAGGTCCTCGTTCGGTCAGCGATCAAACGTCTGCTTGCCAGACGTACCACCCTGCCCAAAGTTCGGCTGGGTGATGCCGTCATCCTCGCGGACGCCATCCGGTTCCCCTTCACCGGCCTTGCCACCCTTGCCGTGGCCGCGCTGGTTGTAGCCCTCGTTCTCCGTCTTCAGCCGCGCTGCATCCGGACCTTTCTCGTCCTTGTCATCCGTCGGCGGCTTGGCCGCAACGAACGGAGAGATCGGGTCACTGGCCGGGAACGTCTCTTCCAGCGCTTCGTCATGGTTCTCCGAGGTGCGCTGCTTGTCGACCGTGCCTTCCGCCGGCGGGCAGTTGTGCGCGGCGTGAGCGTCTTCGGTGGAGGCGGGCGGGGTTTTGTCGTGCTGCATGGTGTGTCTCCTGCGCGAACGGGTAGGGCGGTGATGCCTCGACGCTAGCCCTGCCGCTGTTACGAAGGAGCGGGGGTGCCGTGAAGGGCGGGTGCTCCCATCGGCTTCACCCGGGAGTTCCTATCGTCCAGACCTCGCCACACGGAGGCTGCCGCGATGCATGAGATGTTCGAGCTGGGAATGGAATGGTGGGAGTTCGTGGTCCGCGCGGTTGCGGTGTATGTGGTGGTCCTGCTGCTGACCCGCATGAGCGGCAAGCGTTCGATGGGGCAGTCCACCCCGTTCGACATCCTGGTGATCGTGCTGCTGGGCACGGCCGTGCAGAACTCGCTGATCGGTGAGGATACCTCGCTGCCCGGCGGGCTCATCCTGGCCGCGACGCTGATCGGCCTGAACTGGTTCGTCGGCTTTCTGGGGGCGCGCAGCAAGCGCCTCAACGAGATCGTGGAAGGCGTGCCGGTGGTGCTGGCGCGGCACGGCACGATCTACTGGGAGCAGGTGAAACGCTGCAATGTCAGCCCGGCGGATCTGGAAGTGGCGATGCGCGCCAACGGCTGTGAAGGTTTCGGGCAGGTCGACCTGGCAGTGCTTGAAACCTCCGGCGAGATCACGGTGAACAAGCGCCGCGCCGACGGCGATGACTGAGCGGGAGCGCTCGTCGGTCACGCTCGCCCTCGCTGGATGTTGACGGTGCGCCGCGTAGCGTCGGGCGCAGTCCCACAACAGGAACACACGCGATGTACATGGCACTGGACAGTGAAACGATGGCCCCATTCGATGATGTGATCGCCCAGGTGCCGGACCCGACCCCGGAACCCGTGCCGCCCGCGCCGCCGGTGGAAGAGCCCGGCCGTGGCGACCCGCCTGCGCAGGAGCCGCCGCAGGAAATCCCACCGGAGGGCGACCCCGCACCCGCATCGCCGCCGCAGGAACTGCCGCCGGACCCGGAGACGCCTTCGGCGCCCTCGGTGGAGTAAGCGACCGTCGCGTGCGGCGCTCGCCGCGCGCGCAGAATGAATGATTCAGTCCTCATGCGCTGCGCAGCGCCATGCGCGCCAGCCTCTGCAGGGCGGCGCGCTGATCCGGATAGACACGCCGCACACGGTGCGGTCACGACGCTGCCACGCCGTACCACGTACCACAGAGGTACTTGGATAACGGAGTCTGCTATGCGCGCACTGACTTACCACGGCAGCAAGGATGTACGGGTCGATACCGTGCCCGATCCCGCGCTGGCCGCCCCGGATGACATCCTCCTGCGCGTGACCGCCACGGCGATCTGCGGCTCGGACCTGCATCTGTACCGCGGCAAGATCCCGGATCTGCATACCGGCGACGTGCTGGGCCACGAGTTCATGGGCGTGGTGGAGGAGGTGGGCGCGGGGGTGATGGATCTGCGCCCGGGCGACCGCGTGGTGATTCCATTCGTGATTGCGTGTGGTGAGTGCTTCCATTGCCGCCTGGCCGAGTTCGCGGCCTGCGAGACCACCAACACCGGCAAGGGCGCCGCGGTGAACCAGAAGGGCATCCGCCCGCCGGCAGCGCTGTTCGGCTACAGCCATCTCTACGGTGGTGTATCCGGCGGGCAGGCGGAGTTCGTGCGCGTACCGAAGGCCAATGTCGGGCCGTTGCGTATTCCGGATGCGCTGTCCGATGAGCAGGTACTGTTCCTCTCCGACATCCTGCCGACCGGCTACCAGGCCGCGATCAACGCAGGCGTGAAGCCGGGTTCCACGGTGGCGATCTTCGGTGCCGGCCCGGTCGGGCTGATGAGTGCGGCGTGCTGCCGCCTGCTGGGGGCGGAGACGATTTTCATGGTCGACCACCTGCCGTATCGCCTGGCCTTCGCGCAGCAGACCTACGGCGTGACCCCGATCGATTTCACCCAGGTGGAGGATCCGGCGGAATACATCATCACCCAGACCAACGGCCGCGGCGTGGATGCCACGATCGAAGCGGTCGGCTTCGAGGCCGAGGGCAGTGCGCTGGAATCGGCGCTGACGACGCTCAAGGTGGAAGGCAGCAGCGGCGTGGCGATCCGCCAGTGCATCGCTGCGACCCGTCGGGGTGGCACGGTGAGCATTCCGGGCGTGTATGCCGGCTTCATTCATGGCTTCCTGCTCGGCGATGCGTTCGACAAGGGCCTCACCTTCAAGATGGGGCAGACCCATGTGCAGAAGCTGATGCCAGAGCTGCTCGACCATATCGGCGAAGGCCGGCTGGATCCGGGCGTGATCGTGACCCACCGGCTGTCGCTGGAAGACGCGGTGCGTGGCTACGAGATCTTCGACCGCAAAGAGGAGGATTGCCGCAAGGTGATCCTGACGCCCTGACATGAATGCCGTGGCTTCTCTTGTACCGCCGGCGGCACCGCCGCCGGTGACCGATGGCGACGACCTGCAGGCGCAGGCCCGCGCCTGGATCGAGCATCAAGCCTCGTTGCCACGCCCTGGCAGCGGGGACACGCTGTTGCGCTGGCAGGCGCTGGCGCATATCGCCGCGCGGGATCTCTGCCTGGCCAAGGTGCTGGAAGCACATTACGACGCGCAGGCGATCCTGGAAGAACTGGGCGCCGCGATGCCGGACCACGATCGGCTGGGCGCGGTATGGGCGGCCGAAGGGCCGGCGGCAACCCTGCGCTTTGATCGCGCCAGCGGCACGCTGTCCGGTGACAAGCCGTGGTGCTCCGGTGCCGGCTGGGTGGACCATGCGCTGGTGACGGTGCGCGATGACGGGCGATCGCGGCTGTTCCTGGTGCCGGTGCGCCGGGCCAGCGTGCGTTTCCTGCCGCAGACGTGGCAGGCCACGGGCATGGGGCGGGTGCCCAGTGGGACCGCCTGTTTCGACCAGGTGCCGGCCGTCGAGATCGGCGCGGCGGATGCCTATCTGCAGCGTCCGGGGTTCTGGCATGGTGGCGCAGGCATCGCGGCGTGCTGGTTCGGCGGGGCGAGCGCGTTGGCTGAGCCATTGCTGCACAGCGCGCGCGCCGACGAACCGGGCACGGCGGCCGGCCTGCTGGGTGAGATCGATCTGGCGCTGTCGCCATGCGCCTCACTGCTGCGGGAGCTGGCCGCGCTGATCGATGCACAGCCCGACCAACCCCATCAGCGTGAGATCGTGCGGGCGCGCAGTGCGGTGGAGCGCGCCGCCTCCCTGACGCTGGATCGGGTCGGCAGGGCACTTGGGCCGGGCCCGATGTGCATGGACCCGGGGCACGCCCGGCGCTGGGCTGACCTGACCGTCTTCATCCGCCAGAGCCATGCCGACCGCGACTGGCAGCATCTTGGCAACCTGATGCACCGCGAGGGGCGTACGTGGACGCTGTGAGCCGTCAGATCGAAGGCGGCGGCGTGACCGAGGCGCAGTGGGCAGCATCGCCGTGGTTGCAGTCGCTGCCGCTTGCGTCCCCTGCGGCGCTGTTCGGCGATGCGCGTCGGCTGGTGGTGGTGTCGCCGCACCCGGACGATGAAGTGCTCGCCTGCGGCGGCCTGATGTCGCTTGCGCACCAGACAGGGCTGGCGGTCACGGTGGTCTCGGTGACGGACGGCGAAGCCTGCTATCCCGATCAGCCTGCGTGGTCGCCCGAGCGGCTGCGCGTGGCCCGTGCCGCTGAGCTGGACGATGCGCTGCGTTGCCTGGGCTTGGCGAGCGCAGCGCGGATTGCCTGGCACATCGGCGATGGCGCGGTGACGGCCAGCGAAGCATGGATGGGCGAGCAGCTGGCGGCTTTGCTGCAGCCGGACGATCTGGTGCTGGCGCCGTGGCGCTTCGATGGGCACCCGGACCATGAAGCGGTCGCGCGTGCCTGCGTGCAGGCCTGCACCACGCGCGGCGCCGCGTTGAAGGAATACCCGGTGTGGGGCTGGCATTGGCTGGACCCGCAGGCGGCACCGTCCGCTTGGGCGCCGGCGACGCGCTATGCGTTGGAGGACGACCTGCTGGACCGCAAGCGCGATGCGATCCAGCAGTTCGTGACCCAGACCGGCGCGGTGGCGGGGCTCGAGTGCGAGCCCATCCTGCCTGCCGCTGTGCTGCAGCGGTTTGAACGGAACTACGAGGTATTGATCGGATGAGTGATGTCGCCTACTTCAACGCGTTGTATGAGAAGGAGGACCCCTTCCAGTACCGGACCCGCTGGTACGAGCAGCGCAAGCGCGCGCTCACCTTGGCCAGCCTGCCGCGCGAGCGCTTTGGCCGTGGCTGGGAGCTGGGGTGCTCCAACGGCGTGCTGACCGCGGCCCTGGCCGAGCGCTGCGATCACCTGCTCGCCACCGACCTGAGCGAAGGCGCTGTCGCCGCGGCGCGCGCGATGACCCGGCGCCAGGCGCACGTTTCCGTCGAGCAGGCGCGTCATCCACACGACTGGCCAGCAGGCAGGTTCGACCTGATCGTGGTGGGTGAAATGGGTTACTACCTCTCACAGGACGACATGCGTCAGCTGGCGGCGCAGGTGGTTCAATCGCTCACGCCGCAGGGCGTGGTGATCGCCTGCCATTGGCGCGTGCCGTTCGAGCAGGCGCGCTGCAGCGCCGCGTTCGTGCACGCGCAGTTTGATGACAGCCTGCCACGCCTGTTCTCGTATCGCGACGAGGACATGCTGCTGGAAGGCTGGTCGGCCGAGACCACCTCGGTGGCCGAACGCGAGGGCCTGCGATGATTGCCGTGACCGTTCCCGCGCACAACGAAGAGCAAATGATCGCGGCCTGCCTGCAGTCGCTGCAGGTGGCGGCGCTGCATCCGGCCCTGCGCAACGAGCCGGTGGTGATCGTGGTGGCGCTGGATCGGTGCCGTGATGCCACGGAATGGATCTGCCAGCGCATGGGCGTGGAAGTGGTCAGCGTGGACGCCGGGTGTGTCGGTGTCGCACGGGCGGCGGCGAGTGAGCGCGCGTTGGCGCTGGGGGCCCGCTGGATCGGCTGCACCGACGCGGACAGCGTGGTGCCGCCGGACTGGCTTGCGCGCCAGCTGCAGTGTGGTGCGAATGCCTTCTGTGGCGTGGTGGCGGTGGGTGACTGGTTGGACTACCCGCAGGCCGTGCGCGAGCAGTTCCTGCAGGGCGAGCATGCGGTGGATGGGCACCCGCACGTGCACGGCGCGAACATGGGTTTCAGCGCAGTGGCGTATCGGCAGTCCGGCGGCTTTGCGCCGCTGGCCACCGGTGAGGACGTCGCGCTGATCCAGGCCATGCACGGGGCCGGCATGCAGGTGGCGCGGCTGGCCAGCCCACGGGTGATGACCAGCGCACGCCGGCACGCGCGTGCACCGCACGGTTTCAGTGACTTCCTGCGCCGCCTGGAACAGCGCGTTGGCTTGGCGGCAGATGAGGTGGCGGGCGACGTGGCGCCGCTGTCACTACTGGCGCGCTGATGGCGCCCATTGATCTGCTCGGCTGGGCGGCGACCGCCGTGCTGATCGCCACGCTGTGGCGGCAGATATGGAAGCAGTGGACGGCCGAGGATGCACAGGCGGTATCGACGTGGTTGTTCGTTGGCCAGATCACGGCCTCGGTGTTGTTCATTGCGTACAGCGCGGCGACCGGCTCGATCGTTTTCGTGGTGACCAATTCGCTGATTCTGCTCACGGCGATTGCCGGGCAATGTCTGGCCTGGATCAAGCGCAGACGTGCAGGGAAGTAACACGCATTTCGCGCCTCGACGACGCGCCGTGCACATCTGTCGCGCAGTGCGTTGAGCTCGCTGAACACTCGCATTTCAGTGTCACGCCGACTTCATGGCCGATGCGGAAAAGTCGACTCACCCCGACAACAACACACGGGTCAAACCGGACCAACAGGAGTACATCGCAGTGAATACCGAATCGAAGACCGCGCATAACTTGAACGACCTGATCGAAATCGCCCGCGATGGCCAGGAGTTCTACACCGAGGCCGCAGGCAAGGTCGAAGATGCCGAGTTGGCGGCGCTCTTCACCCGTATCGCCGGTGTCAAGAATGAGATCGTCCGCTCGCTGAGCGCCACCGTTGTCGCCGCGGGCGGCAAGCCGGCCGACCATGGCACCTTCGTCGGTTCCATGCAGCAGTTCTACGGCAAGGTGCGCGCCACCCTGGGCGACAAGCAGTACGGCTACGTGGCCGAGCTGGAAGAATCCGAAGATCGCCTGCTGAAGGCGTTCAAGGACACGCTGACCGACGCCGACACCTCGCCGGCCGCGCGCCAGGAAGTCCAGCGTCTGCTGCCGCAGGTGCAGGAATGCCATGCTGTCATGCGCGACCGCAAGCACGCCATGAAGCACTGAGTTTCAGACAGGCGGTGCGCTGGCGATTCCCCACGGTCGCCAGTAGTCCGCTCCCTGAAGCGGTACCCGAACAGCCCCGGCACTGCCGGGGCTGTTCGTTTTTTGCCCGACACCGCCGGGTGGCTGCCAGCGCACCGGACGGCCCCGAACGGTAGTGGGGGAATTGGTGCATACTCGGGACAAAGAGCCGCTTGGATTTGTCATGGAACACATGCGTTGGCTGACGCTTCGTCTCAGCAACAATCAATCCATCGGCCCGAAGGTGCTGATGGACCTGTGGGCCAACGCGTGCGAGACCAATCAGTCCTCGGTGACCCGCGAAACGCTGCCCGGGAAATCGACCTCCTACGCCCTGCACGCACCGACCTCGCTGGCCTATCCCAAGCGCGCGGAGCTGCGCATGCGCAAGCTGCTGGAAGAGGCCGGATACACGTTCACGCTCGGCTCGCTGGCCGACCGCCCGGCACCGCAGCCGGTGCGCTTCCGCTGACGCCGTTCACCGGCGTCGCATTCATTCTTCAACCAAGGTGCCGCAACCGCGCGTTCAGTCGACGCGGTCGGCGGCCACGCTGCGGACCATGATCCGGACCGGCATGCCCGCGGCATGCTGCAGTGATTCCAGCGGTGCCCAGCCCAGCCGGCGATACAGGCCCCCATCATCGGCTTCGGTCTGCAGGTAGAGATCGCGTACGCCAAGCGCGCGACCGCGCACCAGCAATTCTTCGATGACTTTCTCGGCCAGGCCGCGCCCGCGGTGCGCCGGATGGACATAGACGCCGCCCAGCCAATGCAATCGTTCGGGGCGCTCGGTCCGCTCATGGAACTTGAGCTGCGCTGCGGCGACCGGCACCGCGTCATCCAGTGCGATCAGCAGCAGGGGCAACTCGTCGTCCTGCAGGAACACTTCCAGCCGCTGCTGCTGATCGAGCAGGGTCAGGTCCGGCACGTGGCGTCCCCATTCCTGGAAATACCACTCGGCCAGGATCGGCAGCAGGTCGGGGCGGTCACTGAGAGGAACGATGGTGCAGGCCACGGTGAACGCTCCATGTTGGACGGGTCGGCTGCCATGGTACGCGGATGCGCGGGCGTTTCGCCGCCGCTTGCAGCGGCCTTCACCCAGCGCGCAGACTATCCCCATGCACGCCAGCGCCTGCCACCTGCGGTGTTACGGAACGTCCACCGATGTGGACCGGCATGACTATGCGCAATGGGTGCTGCCGCTGCGCGGCGATCTGGAGGTCGAGGTCGATGCGTTTGGCGGCCGCCTGGATGTGCTGCAGGGGGCCTTCGTGGCGCCCGGCGAGGGACATGCCCAGACCGGCGATGGCGATCATCTGATGGTGATCGTCGATTGCCCGGCGGGGGTGATCGATGACCACACCCTGGAGCACCTGCGCCGGCAGCGTTGGCTGGCACTGCCGAAGGGAGTGCGCCAGCGCCTGGCCGGTGCGCCCGCACACGGCAGTGAGGGTCTGCTCGCGACCCTGCTGCAGCAGTACGCGCCCGCTGGCAGCGCGGCACGCCTGCATGCCCTGTGTACCCGGCTCTCGGCCAACCCCGGCGCGGACTGGAACGTGGCCCGCATGGCCGCGCTGGTCGGCATCAGCGGCAGCCGCCTGCATGCGGCCTTCGTCCAGGAATTCGGGGTGCCTCCCCAGGCGTGGCTGAGTGCCGGCCGGTTGCGCTGGGCCAAGCACCGGCTGCTCACCAGCAGCGACAGCATCGCCACGATCGCGCTGGATGCCGGCTATTCCGAGCACAGTGCGCTGACCCGAGCCCTGCGCCGGGAAACCGGGCTGACCCCGCAGGCCTTCCGGCGGCAGTAGCCTCGGTCAAGACGTCGCGGTGCGCGGCTTCTACACTGCGCGGCCAATGCATACCGCGTGAGCCGCAATGAAACGATCGATGGGAGTGGGCATCGCCAACGGCATTGCCGCCGGCGCGCTGTGGGGCGTGGTGTTCCTGGCCCCGGCGATGCTGCACAGCTTCAACGCGGCACAGCTCTCCGCCGGCCGTTATCTGGTCTACGGCCTGATTGCCGTCGTTCTGCTTGCGCCGCGCTGGCGGCAGCTCAAGGAGCGGCTGGCCTGGGCCGAGTGGCGGGGTCTGTTGTGGCTGAGCCTGGCCGGCAACCTGGTCTACTTCCTGCTGCTGGCCAATGCCGTGCAATGGGCCGGTGGTGCGGCCGCCTCGCTGATCGTGGGATTGATCCCGGTGGTGGTGACCCTGGCCGGCGTACGCGAGGAAGGCGCGGTGCCACTGCGTCGCCTGGCCCCGGCGCTGCTGCTGTGCCTGCTTGGCGTGGCGCTGGTGGGCTATGAAGCCTTGATGGCCGAACATGCGCAGGGCTCGGCCGGGCGCCGGTTGCTCGGGCTGCTGTGCGCGGTCGGCGCGTTGCTGTCCTGGGCGGTGTACTCCATCGGCAACAGCCGCTGGCTGGCGCGCCGGCCGGATCTGTCCGGGCATGACTGGTCGCTGCTGACCGGCATCACCACCGGCGGGCTCGCGCTCGTGCTGGTGCCCAGTGCGTTTTTGACCAGCGCGACGGTGCATCCGCCGGGCGAGTGGCTGAACTTCTGGCTGATCAGCGCGGGCGTGGCGGTGGTCGCCTCGGTGCTCGGCAATGCCTGCTGGAACCGCGCCAGCCGCAACCTGCCACTGACCCTCACCGGGCAGATGATCGTCTTCGAAACCCTGTTCGCCCTGCTGTATGGCTTTGCCTGGCAGCAACGCTGGCCGACGCTGATGGAAACGGTGGCCATCGTCTGCCTGGTGTCGGGCGTGCTGATGTGCGCGCACGCGCATCGGCCCCCTGCGGCGGTGGCGGAGCATGTGGGGTAGGGCAGGCCTTGCCCCGGCTGGATGGTCACAATCGCAACTTGTTGGCCGACGATGGCCGCGATTTACGTGCCGCGATCTTTTGCGGCGCAGCACTTGACAAGCAGGGCGGCGGCGTAGTTTTCTTGATCCATGGTCATCACCGCCGCCCACGCCTACCTGCTCGTTCCCGCCTCCGCGGGCGGCCAGGCCGTGTCGACCGGTACCACCATCATTACCACCGCCACCACTCGCCCGGTGCGGCCCGTCGTCTTCGCGTAATTTCCGAAAACCACGGCCCCGCACCCAGATCAGGTGGCGGGGGATACTCTCAAACCTGATGTGACGCGGGGCCTCCCATCGAGGTCAGCATGTCTTCTGTCGCCGCTTCCGCTCCACCTTCCGCCCAGCCCGCCGTCTCCGTCGCCGCGCGGGCCGGCGTGACCACCGTGGTCCACAAGTTCGGCGGCACCTCGGTGGCCGATGCCGAGCGCTATCGTCATGTGGCGCAGCTGCTGCTGGCGCGTGAGGAGACGATGCAGGTCACCGTGGTCTCGGCGATGAAGGGCGTTACCGATGCACTGATCGGGGTGGCCACGTTGGCCGCGGAAGACGGCTCGGCCTGGCGCGAACAGTGGCACGCCTTGCGGGCACGTCATCGCGGTGCCGCCGTTGCCTTGCTCGGCGAGCACGCCGGGGCGACGGTGGAGTGGCTGGACCAGCGCTTCGATCAGTTGGCCGAGGTGCTGGGTGCGCTGGCGGTGATCGGCGGCCTGCCCACCGAAGTGCTGGACCGCGTGCAGGGCATGGGCGAGGTGTATTCGGCGCAACTGCTCGGGACGTACCTGCAGACGCTGGGCGAAGACTGCGCGGTGCTGGATGCACGCGATGTGCTGGTGATCGAGCGCGGTGAACTGGGCGTGGACGTGGACTGGGCGCGCAGCGCCGAGCGCCTGGCCCAGTGGCGCCTGCAGCATCCGCAATCGCGCATCGTGGCCACCGGCTTCGTCGCCCGCGACCGCCAGGACCGCGTCACCACGCTGGGCCGCAACGGCAGCGATTACTCCGGGGCGATCTTCGCCGCCTTGTTCAACGCCGACGAGCTGCACATCTGGACCGATGTGGACGGCGTGCTCTCGGCCGACCCGCGGGTGGTGCCCGAGGCGGTCCAGCTGGAAGCGCTAAGCTACGACGAAGCCTGCGAGCTGGCCTACTTCGGCGCCAAAGTGGTGCACCCGCAGACGATGTCGCCGGCGATCGAGCGTGGCCTGCCGATCATCATCCGCAACACCTTCCACCCGGATCATCCAGGCACGCGCATCACCGCCGAGCGCACCGCGTCCGGCCCGATCAAGGGGCTGACCCTGAGCCCGGACCTGGCCGTGATCAACCTGGAAGGCACCGGCCTGATCGGTGTGCCCGGCACGGCCGAGCGCGTCTTCGCGGCGCTGCGCAATGCGCATGTGTCGGTGGTGATGATCTCGCAGGGCTCCTCCGAGCACTCGATCTGCTGCGTGGTGAAGCAGGCCGAGGCGGTGCGCGCGCGGGAATCGCTGCTGCAGGCCTTTGCCCATGAGCTGAGCCTGGGCCAGGTGCAGCGCGTGCAGCTGACCGACAACGTCAGTGTGCTGGCCGCCGTGGGCGATGGCATGGCCGGCCAGCCGGGCGTGGCCGCGCGCCTGTTCGAGTCGCTGGGCCGCGCGCAGGTGAACATCCTGGCGATCGCGCAGGGCTCGTCGGAGCGCAATATCTCGGTGGCGGTCGACAGCCGCCATGCGACCAAGGCGCTGCGCGCGGCGCATGCCGGGTTCTGGCTGTCGCCGCAGACGTTCTCGGTCGGTGTGATCGGCCCGGGCAATGTGGGTGCGGCGCTGCTGGACCAGCTGCAGGCGGCCCAGGTACAGCTGCTCGGCCGCGCCAATGTGGATCTGCGCCTGCGTGCGGTCGCCTCGCGCAGCCGCATGGTCCTGGACGAGCGCGGCCTGAAAGGTGACTGGCGCGCGGCGCTGTCCGGCCCGGCGCAGCCGAGCGATCTGGACGCATTCACCGAACACCTGCTCTCCGCCCATCTGCCGCACGCCCTGATCATCGATTGCAGCGGCAGCGCCGACGTGGCCGACCGCTATGCCGGCTGGCTGGCCGCAGGCATCCACGTGGTCACCCCGAACAAACAGGCCGGTGCCGGCCCGCTGGAGCGCTATCACGCGATCCGCGAGGCAGCGGCTGGCAGTGGCGCGCGCTTCCGCTACGAAGCCACGGTCGGTGCGGGCCTGCCGGTGATCACCACGCTGCGCGACCTGGTCGACACCGGCGATGAGGTGCTGGCGATCGACGGTATTTTCTCCGGCACGCTGGCGTGGCTGTTCAACAAGTACGACGGCCAGGTGCCGTTCTCCGCGCTGGTCAGCCAGGCGCGTGGCATGGGCTATACCGAGCCGGACCCGCGCGATGATCTTTCCGGCGTGGATGTCGCGCGCAAGCTGGTGATCCTGGCGCGTGAGGCGGGCCGTGAGCTCAGCCTGGCGCAGGTGCGCGTGGAAAGCCTGGTGCCCGAAGCACTGCGCCAGGCCAGTGTGGACGACTTCATGGCGGGCCTGCCGCAGATCGATGCGGTGTTCGCCGAGCGCCTGGCAGTCGCCAAGGCGGACGGCGCGGTGCTGCGCTATGTGGCGCGCCTCACGCCGGACGGGGCCGAGGTCGGCCTGGTCGCGCTGCCGGCCGGGCATGCGTTCGCGAACCTGCGCCTGACCGACAACGTGGTGCAGTTCACCACGCGCCGCTACTGCGACAATCCGCTGGTGGTGCAGGGCCCGGGCGCCGGGCCGGAGGTGACCGCCGCCGGCGTGTTCGCCGATGTGCTGCGCGTGGCGGTGGGCGAAGGAGCACGTCTGTGAGTGAGGGCAGGAGGACGGAAGCACGCGCGTTTGCGCCGGCCTCGGTCGGCAACGTGGGGGTCGGGTTCGACATCCTTGGGCACGCCATCGAGGGCGTTGGCGATACTGTGACAGTGCGGTGGATCGACGAGCCCGTGGTTCGCATCCACGCGATCCGCGGCACCACGGTGGATCTGCCACGGGTGGCCGAGGACAACACCGCCGGTGCGGCGTTGATTGCGCTGCGTGCCGCGCTGGATCTGCCGTTCGGCTTCGAGGTGGAGATCGACAAGGGCATCGCGCTGGGCTCGGGCATGGGCGGTTCGGCCGCGTCGTGTGTGGCCGCGCTGGTCGCGGCCAATGCGCTGTTGCCGCAGCCGTTGTCGCGCGAAGCGCTGTATCCGTTCGCGCTGACCGGCGAGGCGGTGGCCAGTGGTGGCCGCCATGGCGACAACCTCGGGCCGATGCTGCTGGGCGGGCTGGTACTGAGCACGGCGGACCGGCTGGTACCGGTGCCGGTTCCGGCGGCGTGGCACAGCCTGCTGGTGCATCCGAACGCGGTGCTGGAGACGCGCCGCGCGCGCGCCGCGCTGCAGGGGCATTACGCGTTGGGCGAGTTCGTCGCGCAGAGCGCGAATCTGGCGCTGGTGCTCAGTGGCTGCTTCACCTCCGATGCCGCACTGGTCCGTGCCGGCCTGCGTGACGTGCTGGTCGAGCCGCGTCGGGCCGGTCTGATCGCCGGGTTTGCGGCGGCCCGCGATGCTGCGTTGAATGCCGGGGCGATGGGCGCCAGCATCTCCGGTGCGGGGCCGAGCGTGTTTGCCTGGTTCGAGCAGCGCGATGCCGCGCTTGCCGCGCAGGCGGCAGTCCAGCAGGCGTTCGCGGACGCGGGCTTCGACAGCCAAGGCTGGGTGTCACCCTTGAATGCGCCCGCCGCGCGCGTGCTGTGACACGTCCACTCTTTCTACTTTGGGATATCCGATGAAGTTCGTTTCCACGCGTCACGCCGCGCCCGCCGCCTCGCTCAGCCAGGCGCTCGCCGCCGGCCTTGCCCCGGATGGTGGTCTGTACGTTCCCGAACACCGCCCGCAACTGCAGAGCTGGTCAGCGCAGGGTTCCTTCGCGCAGACCGCCGCGGCGGTGCTGGCCCCGTATTTCCATGACGATGCCCTGGAGAGAGCACTGCCCGAACTGTGCGAGCAGGCCTTCGATTTCGATGCGCCACTGCGCCCCCTGGCGACCGCTGATGATCATGTGCTGGAGTTGTTCCATGGCCCGACGGCGGCGTTCAAGGATTTCGGTGCGCGCTTTCTCGCGGCGTGTCTTGCCCGCCTGCAGCAGGGCCGTGAGCGACCGTTGACGATCGTGGTGGCGACCTCGGGCGATACCGGGGCGGCCGTTGCCGCGGCCTTTCATCGGCAGCCGGGGATCCGCGTCGTGGTGCTGTACCCGGATGGCCGCGTCTCGCCGCGCCAGGCGCATCAGCTGGGGTGCTTCGGCGACAACATCCACACACTGCGCGTCGCCGGGTCGTTCGACGATTGCCAGGCGATGGTGAAACAGGCGCTGGGCGATCGCGAGCTGCAGCACGCGGTGCCGTTGAGCTCGGCCAACAGCATCAGCCTGGGCCGCTGGCTGCCGCAGATGAGCTATTACGCCCATGCGGCCCTGGTGCATCAGGCGCAGACCGGCCACGTGCTCAATCTGGTGATTCCGACCGGCAACCTGGGCAATGCGATGGCGGCGATCCTGGCGCGGGCGATGGGCCTGCCGCTGGGGCAGATCGCGCTGGCGACCAATGCCAATGAGGTGTTGCCGCGCTATTTCCATGGCGAGGCCTACCAGGCACAAACCAGCGTGGCGACGATTGCCAACGCGATGGACGTGGGGGCGCCAAGCAATTTCGAGCGGCTGCGCTGGCTCTACAACGACGATGACGTGGCACTGCGGGGCGCGTTCACGGCCGAGGCCGTGGATGATGCGGCGATCCGCGAAGTGATCAAGCGGCGCCATGACCTGCATGGCGAGGTGTTCTGCCCGCATACGGCGACGGCGGTGGCGCGCCTGGAGCACCTGCGGGCCGCGGGCGCACAGGGGCATTGGGCGGTGGCGGCGACTGCGCACCCGGCCAAGTTCGAATCGGTGGTGGAGCCGTTGATCGGGCAGGTGCTGGACGTGCCGCCGGCCTTGGCCGCGCTGCTGGAGCGGCCCGCGCAGGCCGAAGCGTGCGCACCGGAGTATGGGGCGCTGCGTGAGGTGCTGTTGCGCGGGTGAGGCGGGGTCAGTACGACTCGTCGGCCGACAGCTTCTGCAGGCCGGCTTCGTCCAGGATCTCGACGGTGTTCAGATGGGGCAGGGCGATCAGGCCCTGCTGGCGCAGCTTGGTGAAGGTGCGGCTGACGGTTTCCATGGTCAGGCCGAGATGGTCGGCGATGTCGCCGCGGCCCATCGGCAGGGTCACGCGCAGGCCCGGCTCACCGAGCAGCGCTTCGCGCGCGGCCAGGCGCAGCAGGAAATCGGCGACCTTCTCGGCCGGCTGCAGCCGGCCCAGCGCCATGGCGGCATCCTGCGCGGCATCCAGCTCCTGGCAGGCGCGTTGCAGCAGCTTGCGCTCCAGGTGCGGGAAGCGCGAGCGCAGGTCCTTCATCTGCGGCAGGGCCACGCGGCAGACCCGGCTGTCGGCGATGGCCTCGATGTCATAGCGGTGGTGATCGCTGCCGCTCAAGCCCAGGAAGTCGCCGGGCAGTACGAAGCCGCTGATCTGGCGGCGGCCATCGGCCAGCGTGCGGACCAGGCGCAGCGCACCGGCGGTAATCGTATAGACATGTTGGCGCGGCTCACCCGCACGGGCCAGGGTGGACCCCAGCGGCAGTGCCTGGGACACGGTGACCCGCTCCAGCGCCTGCACTTCATCCGGCGACAGCGCCGAGCAGACCGCCAGGTGCCGTACCGAGCAATGCAGGCAGTCGCGCAGCGGCGAGCAACCGGGGGCGGCGGGGTCTTCAACAGCGGAAAGCGCGGTACCGGAGTGGGGCCGGGTCATGTCAGGTCAGCAAGCGGGACCTGCCTATGATACGTCATGCCGTCATTGGCCCGGTCCCGATGCCCGGATGCGGCTCGTTGCGCTGGCTGCGGCTAGAATATGCCGCTCGCTCATCCCCCCGTTTCCGCAGGAGTCCCGCAAGTGATCAAGCCCCGTACGCCGCCCGGCATCATGGAATTGCTGCCGCGCGAGCAGATCGCGTTCCAGCGCATGCTGGACGTCATCCGCCGCAACTACGAGCGGTTCGGGTTCCTGCCGGTGGAAACCCCGGTATTCGAGCTGTCCGACGTGCTGCTGACCAAGTCCGGCGGTGAAACCGAGCGCCAGGTCTATTTCGTGCAGTCCACCGGCGCGTTGGCAAACGCGGCCGAAGCCGGCGACAAAACGCTGCCCGAGCTGGCCCTGCGCTTCGACCTGACCGTGCCGCTGGCCCGCTACGTGGCCGAGCACGAGCACGACCTGACCTTCCCGTTCCGTCGTTACCAGATGCAGCGCGTGTACCGCGGCGAGCGTGCCCAGCGCGGTCGCTTCCGCGAGTTCTACCAGTGCGACATCGATGTGATCGGCAAGGACGCGCTGAGCATCCGCTATGACGCCGAAGTCCTGGCGGTGATCCATGCGGTCTTCGCCGAGCTCAGCATCGGCGCCTTTAGTATCCAGCTCAACAACCGCAAGCTGCTGCGCGGCTTCTTTGAAAGCCTGGGCGTGGCTGATGGCGAGCGCCAGCTGGCGGTGCTGCGCGAAGTGGACAAGCTGGACAAGCGCGGCCCCGACTACGTGCGCGAGACGCTGGTGGGCGAAGGCTTTGAGATCCCGGCCGAGCAGGTCGAGCGGATCCTGGCCTTCGTGGCGGTCCGCTCCAGCAGCCACGCCGACGCGTTGGCGCAGCTGGACGCGCTGCTGGCCGATCCGGCTGCCAGCGAGACGCTGAAGGTGGGCGTGGCCGAACTGCGCGAAGTGCTGGAGCTGGTCAAGGCGCTGGGCGTGCCGGAAACCGCGTACTGCCTGAATTTCTCCATCGCGCGCGGCCTGGATTACTACACCGGCACCGTGTACGAAACCACGCTGACCGACCACCCGCAGATCGGCTCGATCTGCTCCGGTGGCCGTTACGAAGACCTGGCCAGCCACTACAGCAAGTCCAAGCTGCCGGGCGTGGGCATTTCCATCGGCCTGACCCGTCTGTTCTGGCAGCTGCGCGAAGCCGGCCTGATCGCCGGGATCGAAGACAGCAGCGTGCACGCGCTGGTGGCGCTGATGGACGACGCCAGCCTGCCGCAGTCGCTGGATATCGCCCGCCGCCTGCGCGCCGGTGGCATCAACGCCGAAGTGCAGATGGAGCCGAAGAAGATCGGCAAGCAGTTCCAGTACGCGGCCAAGGCCGGCATTCGTTTCGTCGTGTTGGCCGGTGACGATGAGCTGGCGCGTGGCGTGGTCGCGGTCAAGGATCTGCTGCGCGAGCAGCAGTTCGAGGTCTCGCGCGAGGAACTGGCCAGCACCCTGCAGGTGGAACTGGAGCAGGCCAAGGTCATGCCGTGAGGCGGCTGGGGGCGGCGGCAACGCTGCTGCTCCTGCTGACCGCGTGCCGGACCGATCCTGCGCTGCATGACCAGTGGATCGGTCCGGGCCAGTACCGGCTGACGGTCGACCGCTGCCACGTGATCGACCGGGAGCAGCTGCAGCGTGACCTGCGCGGATTGGCCGGGAAGAAGTGCCCGGACGGGGCAGGGGAGCTGCAGGCCGTCCAGTCCATCCCGAGCCGCCAGGGCAGCCTGTTCGGCGAGTGCCTGCGCAGCGGCGCCCTCCGCGCCGAGGTAACGTGCCGGTAGGTACCGACCGTTGGTCGGTACGCCGTTGAACGCCCGATACCCAAAACAAACGCCCGCCCCGCGGGCGTTTTTCGTTCCCGCCCCTGAACCAACCTGATCCGAGCAGCCACCCGGTTTGACCCTGGAGCTTCGTTTGCGCTAATGTAATAGCGCGCTATTACATTGATACGATGAAACTACGCCCCGTCCCCCGAGAAAAAGACGCCCAGGCCGATCTGGCCTGCCTGGCTGCGGCCTTCGCCGCGCTGTCCAGCGCCGAACAGGTCACCGCGTTCCTGCGCGACCTGTGCACCCCGGCCGAGCTGGAGGCGCTGTCGGACCGCTGGAAGGTGGTGCCGCTGCTGCAGCAGGGCGTGCCGTATCGCGAAATCCACGAACTGACCGGCGTCAGCGTGACCACCACCGGGCGCGTGGCGCGTTCGCTGGAGCATGGCCACGGCGGCTATGCCGCCGCCATTGCCGCCACGCCGTCCTCTCCCGAATCCGAGTAAGTGAGCCTCCCCATGAGTGCAACCCAGACCGCCCCGGCACGTGACCGGCTGCGTATCGCCATCCAGAAGAACGGGCGGCTGGCCGAGCCCGCCCGCAGCCTGCTGACCGCCTGCGGGCTGAGCTGGCGGCAGAGCCGCGACAAGCTGTTCTGCTACGGCGAGTCGCTGCCGGTGGACCTGCTGCTGGTCCGCGATGACGACATCCCTGGCCTGATCGCCGATGGCGTCTGCGATTTCGGCATCGTCGGCCGCAACGAGCTGGACGAGCAGGGCGCCGCCCGCCGCCGGATCGGCCTGCCGGATGCCTACCAGGCGCTGCGCGGGCTGAACTTCGGCCAGTGCCGGCTGATGCTGGCGGTGCCGGAGGAGTGGGAATGGACGGGCGTGGAGCAGCTGGCCGGCAAGCGCATCGCCACCAGCTACCCCGCGATCCTGGCCGACTGGCTGGCCGCGCGCGGCGTGGATGCCCAGGTGGTCGAGCTGTCGGGTTCGGTCGAAATCGCCCCGCGCCTGGGCACCGCCGACCTGATCTGCGATCTGGTTTCCAGCGGCGCCACCCTGGCCGCCAACCAGCTCAAGCCGGTCGAAACCCTGCTGGAAAGCGAGGCGGTGCTGGCCGGCCCGGTCCGCACGCCCGATGACGCCCGCGCCGGTCTGATGGCGATGCTGCTGCGTCGCCTCGATGGCGTGGTGAACGTGCAGGACAGCAAGCTGCTGATGTTCCGCGCCGCGCTGGACCGGGTCTCCGAGTTGACCCGCCTGCTGCCCGACGCCGATCCGCTGGTGCAGTTGCCCGATGACGGCGGCCACCTGCGTTTGCAGACCATGTGCCACGGTGCGTTGACCTGGCAGCGGTTGGAGGACCTGGAGCGCGCGGGCGCGCAGGGCTTGATGGTATTGAGTGTGGAGCGGTCGCTGGCATGAATCGTTTGACGTGGTCCCAATTGGATGCCGGCGCCCAGGCGCAGGCGCTGCAACGCCCGGTCCAGGCCGTGGCGGCGCGCACCCGTGAGTCCGTTGCCGCGTTGATCGCGGCAGTGCGCCAGGGCGGTGATGCCGCACTGCGTGAGATCACCCTGCGCTTCGACGGCGTGGCACCGGCGACCTTCGAGGTCAGCGAGGCGGAGTTCGCCGCCGCCGAGCAGGCCGTCTCGGCCGAGCTGCGCCAGGCGATGATCGATGCGGCTGCGCGCATCCGTACCTTCCACCAGGCCGGCATGACCCAAGGGTATGCGGTCGAGACGGCGCCCGGCGTGCGCTGCGAGCGCGTGGTGCGGCCGATCGGTCGGGTGGGTCTGTATGTGCCGGCCGGCAGCGCGCCGTTGCCGTCCACCGCGCTGATGCTGGGGGTGCCCGCACAGCTGGCCGGCTGCCGGGAAGTCGTGTTGTGCACGCCGCCACGCAAGGACGGCAGTGCCGATCCGGCCGTGCTGGTGGCCGCACGCCTGACCGGCGTGCACCGCGTGTTCAAGCTGGGCGGCGCCCAGGCGATCGCGGCGATGGCGTATGGCACTGACAGCGTCCCGGCGTGCGACAAGCTCTATGGCCCGGGCAATAGTTACGTGACCGAAGCCAAGCAGCAGGTTGCCCAGGACGGTGCCGCGGCGATCGACATGCCGGCCGGGCCGTCCGAAGTGCTGGTGATTGCAGATGCGGGTGCCACGCCGGCGTTCGTCGCCGCCGATCTGCTCTCGCAGGCCGAGCACGGCCCGGATTCGCAGGTACTGCTGCTGACCGACGACGCGGCGACGGTGGACCGCGTCGAGGCGGCGGTTGAAGCGCAGCTGGCGCAGCTGTCGCGTGCGGAAATCGCCGCGCAGGCGCTGGCATCCTCGCGCCTGATCCTGGTCGATTCGCTGGACGACGCCTTTGCGATCAGCAACCGGTATGCGCCGGAGCACCTGATCCTGGCGCTGCGCGATCCGCGCGTGTGGTTGGACAAGGTTGACGCGGCCGGGTCGGTGTTCCTGGGCGACTACACCCCCGAAGCGCTCGGCGATTACTGCAGTGGCACCAACCACGTGCTGCCGACCGCCGGCGCTGCCCGCGCTTACAGCGGGGTCAGCGTGGCCAGCTTCCAGAACCTGATCAGCGTGCAGTCGGCCACGGCCGCTGGCATCGCAGCGATCGGCGAGTGTGCCCGCGTGCTGGCACGCGCCGAAGGCCTGGACGCCCACGAAAACGCGGTGACGCTGCGCATGGAGGCGGCCGCATGAGCACTGCCTCCATCCTGTCCCTGGTGCGTGCCGACCTGCAGGCGTTTGCGGGGTATTCCTCGGCGCGCAGCAGTGCGCTGGTCGGCGATGTCTGGCTCAACGCGAATGAATCGGCCTGGGCCAATCCGGCCGACGTCGCCGGTGGGGCGCGCCGCTATCCCGACCCGCAGCCAGCGGCGCTGCGTGATCGCCTGGCCGAGCTGTACGGCTGCTCGTCCGAACAACTGCTGATCGGCCGCGGCAGCGACGAGGCCATCGATCTGCTGGTACGCGCGCTGTGCGAGCCGGGCCGCGATGCGGTGGTGACCACGCCGCCGGTGTTCGGCATGTATGCCGTCTGCGCGCGCCTGCAGAACGCGCCGTTGATCGAGGTGCCGCTGGTCGATCAGGGCGACGCGCTGGTCGCCGATATCGATGCCGTCATTGCCGCGGCGCTGTCGGGCAACGCCAAGCTGGTGTTCCTGTGCTCGCCGTCCAATCCCGCGGGCAGTGTGATCACCCTGGCCGAGATCGAGCGGGTGGCCACGGCATTGCAGGGCAGGGCGCTGGTGGTGGTGGATGAGGCCTACGGGGAGTATGCCGAGCAGCCGTCCGCGACCACGCTGTTGAGCCGTTACGAGAACATCGCCGTGCTGCGCACGCTGTCCAAGGCACATGCGCTGGCGGCCGCCCGCATTGGCAGCCTGATCGCCGATGCCGCGCTGATCCAGCTGCTGCGCCGCTGCCAGGCGCCGTACCCGGTGCCCGCGCCCTGTGCCGAGTTGGCATTGGCCGGTCTCGGCGCCGAGAGCCTGGCCATCACCACCCAGCGCATCGCGCAGATCAAAGCCGAACGTACCCGCCTGCAGTCCGGCCTGGCCGCGCTGCCCGGTGTGGTGCGTGTCTATCCCTCGCAGGGCAACTACCTGCTGGTCCGTTTTGCCGACGCCCAAGGCGCGTTTGATGCGCTGCTCGCGGCCGGCGTGGTGGTGCGTGACCAGCGTGCCGCGCCGCAGCTGGGCGATGCACTGCGCATCACCCTCGGCAGTCCGGAACAGAACGACCGCGTACTCGCCGCCCTGATGGCCCGGAGGGCTGCCGCATGACCCCGATTCTGTTCGTCGACCGCGACGGCACCCTGATCGAAGAGCCCGCCGATTTCCAGATCGACGCCTACGAGAAGCTGCGCTTCGTGCGCGATGTGATCCCGGCGATGCTCAAGCTGCGCGATGCGGGCTATCAGTTCGTGATCGTCAGCAACCAGGATGGCCTGGGCAGCGAAGGCTATCCGCAGGCCAGCTTCGATGGCCCCAACGACCTGATGCTGCAGATCTTCGCCAGCCAGGGCATCACCTTCCGTGACGTACTGATCGACGGCACCTGGCCGCAGGACAACGCACCGACCCGCAAGCCGGGCATCGGCCTGATGCTGCCGTATCTGCAGGACCGCAGCATCGACTGGGCACGCTCGGCGATGGTGGGCGACCGCCTGACCGATATCCAGTTCGCCGAGAACATGAAGATCCGCGGTTTCCAGCTGCGCACCGAGCAGTTCGGCGGTGACTGGGACTGGACCTCGATCGCGCATGAGCTGGCCGATGCGCCGCGCCGCGCCACCGTGCAGCGCAATACCAAGGAAACGAAGATCCGGGTTGACGTCGATCTGGACCGCACCGCCGAGCCGCAGACCCACACCGGGCTGCCGTTCTTCGATCACATGCTGGAGCAGATCGGCAAGCACGGCGGCTTCGCACTGAGTGTGCAGGCCGAGGGCGACCTGCACATCGATGAGCACCACACCATTGAAGACACCGGCCTGGCGCTGGGCCAGGCCCTGCGCGAGGCACTCGGCGACAAGCGTGGCATCGGCCGTTACGGCTTCACCCTGCCGATGGACGAGACCCTGGCCAGTGCCGCGCTGGATTTCAGCGGCCGCCCGTATTTCGTGTTCGAAGGCGAGTTCAAGCGCGAGCGCGTGGGTGACATGCCGACCGAGCTGGTGCCGCACTTCTTCCGCTCGCTGTGCGATGCGGCCGGGTTGAATCTGCACCTGAGCGTGCGCGGCGACAACGACCACCACAAGGTCGAGGCCTGCTTCAAGGCGCTGGCGCGCGCGCTGCGCCAGGCCTTGCCGCGGCAGGGCACCGCGCTGCCGAGCACCAAGGGGGCACTGTGACCGAGGTTGCGCTGATCGATGCGGGTGGAGCCAACCTCGGTTCGGTCCGCTATGCGCTGGAACGGCTGGGCGTGCAGGTGCGGCTGGTGCGCGATGCGCAGGGGCTCGAAGGTGTCTCGCGGGTGATCCTGCCCGGCGTCGGCGCGGCCCCGCACGGCATGGCGCGTCTGCATGCGCAGGGTCTGGTGCAGCCGCTGCGCGAGCTGCAGGTACCGCTGCTTGGGATCTGCCTGGGCATGCAACTGCTGTTCGATGGCTCTGAAGAGGGCCATGTCGAATGCCTGGGCCTGTTGCCCGGGGTCGTTCGCCACCTGCGTCCTGCCACCGGCATCCGTGTGCCGCACATGGGCTGGAACCGGCTGCTGCCCCTGCGCGCGTCGCCGCTGCTGGCGGGCGTGCCGGCCCGGGCCAGCGCGTACTTCGTCCACAGCTACGCCGCCCCCCTGGGCGAAGACACCGTGGCGGCGTGCGATCACGGCGGGCTGTTCGCGGCCGTCGTGCAGCGCGGCCGGCACAGTGGCGCCCAGTTCCACCCGGAGCGCTCGGCCGATACCGGCGCGCGCATCCTGCGCAATTTCATCGAGAACGAACCGACATGAGTTTCATCGTCTATCCCGCCCTGGATATCCGCAAAGGCCGCGTGGTACGGCTGCTGCAGGGTGACTACGCGCAACAGACCACCTACGGCGATGACCCGCTGCCGCGCGCGCAGGCCTTTGCCGCGGCGGGCGCGGGCTGGATGCACCTGGTGGATCTGGATGCGGCCCGTGCCGGTGGTTACACGCTGGCACCGCTGCTCTCCTCGATCGCGTCGCAGACCGGCCTGAAGGTGCAGACCGGCGGCGGTGTGCGCTCGCGCGATGACGTCGCGCGCATCCTCGGCGCCGGTGCCACCCGCGTGGTGGTCGGCTCGGTGTCGGTGCGCGAACCGGCGACGGTGATCGGCTGGCTGCGCGAGTTCGGCCCGGACCGGCTGACCATCGCGCTTGACGCGCGCCAGGCCGAGGATGGCCGCTGGCTGCTACCGGTGCATGGCTGGACCGAGACCGCCGAGGACACGCTGGACGTGTTGGCCCAGCGCTACGCCGAGGCCGGCATGCAGCACCTGCTGTGCACGGATATCGCGCGCGACGGCATGCTGTCCGGGCCGAACATCGATCTGTACCAGCATCTGGCTACACTGCTTCCCGGCGTGGCGGTGCAGGCCTCTGGCGGCGTGCGGGATGCCGACGATGTCGCCCAGGCCAAGGCGGTCGGCTGCGGCGGGGCGATCCTCGGCAAGGCATTGCTGGAGGGGCGCATGTCCCTGGAAGGAGCGCTGGCATGTTGAGCCGCCGCCTGATTCCGTGCCTGGATGTGCGCGATGGTCGCGTGGTCAAGGGCGTGCGCTTCCGCGATCACGTGGACATGGGCGATATCGCCGAACTGGCGATGCGTTACCGCGACCAGGGCGCCGACGAACTCGTGTTCTACGACATCGGCGCCAGCCCGGAAGGGCGCGCGGTGGACGTGGCCTGGATCGAGCGCATCGCGCGCCTGATCGACATTCCGTTCTGCGTGGCCGGCGGCATCAGCGATGTGGAGACCGCACGGCGCGTACTGCATGCCGGCGCCGACAAAATCTCGATCAACTCGCCGGCCCTCGGTCGGCCCGAGCTGATCGAGGAGCTGGCCGATGCCTTCGGCGTCCAGTGCGTGGTGGTCGGTATCGATTCGGTGCGCGAGGCGGACGGCGAATGGCGGGTGCGCCGCTTCAGCGGCGATCCGGACAAGACCCAGGCGGTGGCGGTCCGTACCCTGGACTGGGTGGTGGAGGCACAGCGCCGGGGGGCCGGCGAGATCGTGCTCAACTGCATGGACAGCGATGGCGTGCGTCGCGGCTATGACGTGGCCCAGCTGCGCCAGGCCCGTGCGCTGTGCCAGGTGCCGCTGATCGCCTCCGGCGGCGCGGGCGAGATGCAGCACTTCGCCGATGTGTTCGACCAGGCCGACGTTGACGGCGCATTGGCCGCCAGCGTGTTCCACAGTGGGGCCATCGCCATTCCCGCGCTCAAACAGTTCCTGCGCGAGCAGCAGATCGAGGTTCGAGATGTCTATTGAAGTGGGTTTGATTGACGTGCAGCCGTCGCGCGAGGCGCTGGCGCAGCTGGACTGGGGCAAGGGCGATGGCCTGCTGCCGGTGGTGGTACAGGACACCGACACGTTGCGCGTGCTGATGCTCGGCTATGCCAATGCGGCGTCGCTGGAGCAGACCCTGGCCACGGGCCATATGACCTTCTTCAGCCGCAGCAAGCAACGGCTGTGGACCAAGGGTGAATCCTCCGGCAACGTGCTGGCGGTGACCGCCGTGCGGATCGACTGCGACAACGACACCCTGCTGGTGAGTGCGCGCCCGGCCGGGCCGACCTGCCACACCGGCAGCGAGAGCTGCTTCCCGCAGGCACCGGGCAACTTCCTGGGCCGCTTGGATACCGTGGTGCGCGAGCGCGAACAGCAGCGCCCGGCCGGCAGCTACACCACCTCCCTGTTCGAGGGTGATATCCGCCGGATCGCACAGAAGGTGGGCGAGGAAGGGGTGGAGACCGCGCTGGCCGGCGTGGTGCAGGACGATGAGGCGCTGCTGGGCGAGTCGGCCGATCTGCTGTTCCATCTGACCGTGCTGCTGCGTGCGCGTGGGCTGTCGCTGGATGATGCGGTCGCGGTGCTGGCGGCGCGCCACGCCGGGTAGGGCAGGGCTGCACATCGTTTAACGTCGGTGAAACGCGGTGCAGGCGATGATGTGCGGCTCTACAATTCCCCACCCCCGACCGGACCGCCCCCGATGACCCGTACTGCCGCCTGGCTGGCTTGCCTGCTGTTGATGACTTCGCCTGCCTGGGCTGCTGAAACGACCGTCACCGGCAAGGTGTATCAGGAGCGCGACGGCAAGCCCGGGCGCGGCCCGACCGATCCCGGCCTGGCCGGTGTGCAGGTCTCCAACGGCGAAAGGATCGTGCGCACCGCCGCCGATGGCAGCTACAGCCTGCCGGTACGCGAGGGCCAGACCGTGTTCGTGATCAAGCCGGACGAGTACCGCTTCCCGGCCGCCGCCAACGGGTTGCCCTCGTACTGGCGCCACTACGCGCCGCAGGGATCGCCGAAGCTGAAGTACGACGGCATCCGCGCCACCGGCGGCGCCACCCGCAACTGGGATTTCGCGCTGGAACCGGCCAAGGGCACCGATGCGGCACGCAACGGTTTCGAGATGCTGGTGTTCACCGATTCGCAGACCGCCAGCCGTCAGGACATCGGCTACTACCAGCGCGCCATCGTCGAGCCGATCATCGGCAAACACCCGGCGCGACTGGGCACGACCCTGGGCGACATCGTCAATGACGACCTGCGCCTGTACCCGGACATCAACAAGGTCACCGCGCAGCTGCAGGTGCCGTGGTTCCACGTGCCGGGCAACCATGACCTGGACATGGACGCCGGCAACGATGCGCACTCGCTGGACAGCTGGCGCGCCGTGTACGGCCCGGATACCTATGCGGTCGAAGAGGGGGGCGCGAGTTTCGTGTTCCTCGATGACGTGGTCTACGACCCCAAGGCCAAGCCGAGTTACGTGGGCGGCCTGCGCGCGGACCAGTTCACCTTCCTCGGCAATTACCTCAAGGGCCTGCCGCGTGATCGCCTGATCGTGCTCGGCATGCACATCCCGCTGTTCGATGCGGCACCCGGCCGGGAGACGTTCCGCCATGCCGATCGCACGCGCCTGTTCGCGCTGCTCAAGGACTTCCCGAACGTGCTGGTGCTCAGCGGCCACAGCCACACCCAGCAGCACTACTACCACGGCGCGGCCGAAGGCTGGCAGGGCAGCAAGCCGCTGCACGAGTACAACGTGGGCGCGGCCTGCGGGGCATTCTGGTCGGGCGTGAAGGACAGCAGCGGCATCCCCGACGCAACCATGAGCGATGGCACCCCGAACGGCTATGCGGTGCTGTCGGTCAAGCCCGGTGGCGACTACGGCCTGCGCTATTACGTGGCGCGTGCACCGGACGATTACCAGATCGCCCTGCATGCGCCGAAGGTGCTGCGCCAGGGCGCGTATCCGGCGTGGGGCGTGTACGCCAACGTGTTCATGGGCCAGGCCGATTCGCTGGTGGAGTACCGCGTGGACGATGGCGCCTGGCAGCCGATGAAGCGTGTCGAGCAGCCCGATCCGCGGCTGCTGCAGGAGAACGTCGCCGACGATACCGCCGAGCGCCTGCGCGGTTTCGACCGCTCGCCGGAAGCCACGCCGTCGCCGCACCTGTGGCGCGGCGCGCTGCCGACCAACCTGCCGGTAGGCGAGCACAAGGTGGAGGTGCGTGCCGTGCAGGGCGATGGCCCGACGGCCACGGCCAGCACCAGCTACCGCCTGCAGACCGCCAAGCCCTGATCACGGCGCCGTGGGTTCAGTACGGCGCTGTATGGCGCAGGCGGCTTTGCATTCCCCCGGCGATGCCTGAGAATCGCCGGGATTCAATCGATTCAACCAAGGCAAGCGAGTGAGCGCAGCGGTACCGGTTCCGGCTCAACCTGATGTGGCGCGGACCGCGGCCCACCGGGATTCCTCCCCTGATACGCTGATCGTGGCCGATGTGGGCGGCACGTTCGCCCGCGTCGCGTTGGCCACCGTGCGGGCGGGCGTTGCGCCACAGCTGAGCGGCCTGCAGCGCTATACCTGCGCCGAGCACCCCAGCCTGGCCGCGATCCTGGCCGCTTTCATCGCCAGACTGCCGGCAGCGCCGGACAGTGCCGTGGTCGCGATCGCTGGCCTGCTGGATGGTGACCACCTGGTCAACACCAATCTGCCGTGGCCGGTCTCGGTCGCCCGGACCCGTCACGATTCCGGGCTGGCGTCGCTGGCGCTGATCAACGATTTCGAAGCGGTGGCCTATGCGATTCCGCACGTGGCGCCGGACACGCTGGTGGCCCTCAACGGGGACGCCGATGCTACCCCGCGCTGGCCGGCGCTGGTGCTCGGCCCGGGCACCGGCCTGGGCGCAGCGCTGCGCTTCGAGGGCGGCGAGCGGCCGGTGCTGGCCAGCGAGGCCGGCCATGCCGCATTGAACGCGTGCAACGGGCTGGAACTGGAGGTGCTCTCGCGCCTGCTGCTGCGCTGGGAGCACGTGGACAACGAGCGCGTGCTGTCCGGTGGCGGGCTGATGAACCTGTATCCCTGCCTGTGTGACATCCGTGGGGTCACACCCCACTGGACCAGCACCGAGGCCCTGATCGCGGCCGCCCACGAGGGCGTGGATCCGGTGGCGGTCGAGACGCTGGAGGTGTTCTGCGCCTGGCTCGGCAGTCTGGCCGGCGACCTGGCCACGACCTTCGGTGCGCGCTCGGTCTACCTGGCCGGCGGGATCTCCACGCGGGTGGACCGGTTCCTGCGCGATGGCCGTTTCCGCGCGCGGTTCCTGGCCAAGGGCGTGATGCACGATGTGCTGCGCCAGGTGCCGATCTGGCGGGTGGACCACGGCGAGCTCGGTGTTCTTGGCGCGGCGGTCTGGCATGCGGAGCATCGCTGTATCGTCGTGTAATTCCCTCTTTGTCCGTTCACTGGAGACGTACCCATGACTGACCGCAGGCGATTTCTCCAGGCCAGTGCCCTGGCCGCTGGCGCCCTCGCGCTGCCGACGTTGCAGGCGCGTTCCGCCTCCGGTGCGCGCGTGGTGTCCACCTGGGATTTCGGCGTAGGGGCCAACCAGGTCGCCTGGAAGACCCTCTCAACCGGCGGCTCCGCGCTGGATGCGGTGGAAGCCGGTGCGCGCTGGGCCGAGAGCGACCTGTGCAATCCCACCGTCGGGCGCTGCGGCAATCCGGACCGTGACGGTGTGCTGAGCCTGGATGCCAGCATCATGGACGGCGATGGCCGCTGCGGTTCGGTGGCAGCGCTGAGCGATATCGCGCACCCCGTCTCGGTGGCGCGTCGCGTGATGGAGCAGACCCCGCACGTGATGCTGGTGGGCGAGGGCGCGCAGCAGTTCGCGGTGCAGCAGGGCTTCGAGCGCAGGAAGCTGCTCACCCCGGAAGCCGAGAAGGCCTGGCGCGAGTGGCTCAAGACCGCGCAGTACACCCCCGAGATCAATGCCGAGCGGCGCAGCCGTCCTGGTGACAGCAGCAACCACGACACGCTGGGCATGCTCGCCATCGATGCCCAGGGGCGTCTGGCCGGTGCCTGCACCACCAGTGGCATGGCCTGGAAGATGCACGGCCGCGTGGGCGACAGCCCGATCATCGGTGCGGGCCTGTACGTGGACAACGAGGTCGGTGCGGCGACGGCCTCGGGCGTGGGTGAGGAAATGATCCGCAACGCGGCCTCCTTCCTGGTGGTCGAGCTGATGCGCCAGGGCCGCTCGCCGGCCGAGGCCTGCCGCGAGGCGATCGCCCGGGTCGTGCGCAAGCGCCCTGAGGCAAGCAAGACCCTGCAGGTGTGTTTCCTCGCGTTGAACAAGCACGGTGAGGTCGGCGCCTACGCGCTGCATCGCGGCTTTGTCTACGCGGTCTGCGACAAGGACCGACAGGACGACCTGCGCGATTCCGCTTCGGTGTACACGAGCGAACAGACGTGAGCGCGCCGCGCCGGGTGCTGGAGATCGCGTCGAATTCGGTGGCCTCTGCGTTGGCCGCCCAGCAGGGCGGCGCGGATCGGATCGAACTGTTCGACAACCTCGCCGAGGGCGGCACCACGCCGTCGCAGGGCAGCATCGCGGTCGCCCGTGAGCGCCTGCAGATTCCCCTGTTCGTGCTGATCCGGCCGCGTCCCGGCGATTTCCTCTACACCGCGCTGGAGGCCGAGATCATGCTGCGCGATATCGCGTACTGCCGTGCGCTCGGCTGCGACGGTGTGGTGATCGGCGCTCTGGATGCCGACGGTGGCATCGACATGGCGTTGTGCCGGGAACTGGTGTCCGCAGCAGGCCCACTCGGCATCACCTTCCACCGTGCCTTCGATGCGGCGCGTGATCTGCCGGCGGCACTGGAGCAGATCGTGACGCTGGGCTGCCAGCGCATCCTGAGTTCGGGCGGGCAGGCCAGTGCACTGGCCGGTGCCGATGTGCTGGCCGCCCTGGTGGCGCAGGCAGGCAACCGCATCTCACTGATGGCCGGTGCGGGAATCACGGCGGCCAACGCCGTGGAGGTCGCCGAGCGCAGTGGGTGCACCGAACTTCACGCCTCAGCGAAGACGACGCAGCCCTCGGCGATGCGTCACCACAATCCCGCCCTGATGGGACTGTCACCGGACTGGACCGCCACCGACGTGGCGCAGGTCAACGCACTGCGCGCGGCGCTGGATTAAAAAAAAAACGGCAGCCGCCTGTACAAGCGCAGCTGCCGTGGAGGACCGTTGCCCCGCCCGGAGGCGGGGGCGGGTGACGCTTAGAACTTCCAGTTCACGCCGAAGTACAACTGGCGGCCGGTGTAGGTGTTGGACACCAGGCGGGCCTTGGTGTCGTTGCCCAGATGGATGCGCTGCTCGGACTTGGTCGCGTTCAGCACCGAGGCGGTGAAGGTCAGCGCTTCGGTGAAGTTGTAGGCCACGTTGAGATCCAGCTGGTCGTACGGTTCGGAGTACTGGCTCATGCCATTGACCGGACCGCCCACGACTTCACCGCGGCGGTTGTACGACGCGCGTGCCAGGAACGTCTCGTTCTCGTAGAAGATGGTGACGTTGGCCTGGTTCTTGGCGCTGCCCACCAGCGGCGAGGAACCAATCTCTTCGCCATCGAGCACGATGGCGGCCAGGTTGGTGTCGTTGTAGGTGTAGTTGGCCTGGATACCGAAGCCCATGTCGAAGGTGTACTGACCGTACAGCTCCACGCCCTGGGAGACGCCATCACGACCATTGGCCTGGGTCTCGTACTTCTGCACCGTGACCGTTTCGCCACCGACATTCATCTGCTGGTCGCGGACCACCGGGACCGTGAAGTTGTCCACGTTCTTGCGGAACAGGCCCAGGCCCGCCACCGCGCCGGGCTTGAAGTACCACTCCAGGCCGACGTCGAACTGGGTCGCTTCGAACGGCTCCAGGTTCTTGTTGCTGCCATAGCCGTACCAGCCGGGCGTGTCCGTGCCGCCGGCAACGCGACGGTCGTTGCTGTACTCCTCGCTGATGTAGTTCAGCGCGCCGGGGGCGGCGATGCTGGTGTAGCTCGGGCGTGCGATGACCTTGGAGGCCGCACCACGCAGCACCAGCGTATCGGTGATGTCCCAGGCGATGTTGAAGCTCGGCAGGAAGTCCGTGTAGGTCTTGTCCATCGAGGTGAACGCGTACGTTTTCTCACGCGCCAGGCCGTCCGGCAGGCGCACGAAGCCGCTCTGGCAGACGTAGCCGGTGTTGGAGGCGATCAGCGGCGCTGCAGCAGGATCGTTGCAGCCCATCGGCGAGCCGGCGGCGTTGTCCTGGAAGTAGTCGTTGAACTTCTCCACCGAGTCGCTGGATTCGGCGAA
>Ga0302349_1000568_pt1 | contig 41047 bp, 32 predicted proteins | sample PhyAR1_FD_202176 | JGI IMG/M metagenome (GOLD analysis project Ga0302349, IMG submission 202176) | Leaf surface microbial communities from alfalfa plants in UC Gill Tract Community Farm, Albany, California, United States - DLSL A.R1... | ecosystem: Host-associated > Plants > Phyllosphere >... | reverse complement strand
GCATCGCCAGTGCCGTCACCACCGCGATCATCACCATCGCCCCGTTGCCCGACGTCCAGCCCGTCCACAGCCAGAACAGCGTGCCGAGAATACAGGAGATCGTGGTGCGCCAGAAATTAACCATCGCATGATGCCGCTCCGCCGATTCGACTTTCACCACCGCCTCGCCGCGTAGCACGTCCTCTTCTGTGGCGCTGATTTTGGTATTGCTGATGACGCCGCGCTTGAGCAGCAGGTAACGCGTCGCCGCGCCCACCCAACTGGAGAGCGTCACGGGCGTATCGCGTTCGCCCGTCCAGGCCATCACCCGGCGCATTCTTTTAAGCTGTTTGTGCACGTCCTGCACATTTTCGACCGGCGGTTCAAACAGCTCACGGAAGGTGTCGGTGATCAATTCCGGGCGGGAGTTTTGAATCAGATACGTCTCGCAGGCCTGGGTGATCAGCGTCAGTGACAGCGTGTTAATCGCCTTCAGGCGGCGATTAGCCCGCGCCCAGCGCGAGGACTCCATGTTCAGGTTACTGCGCATCCCTTCCAGTGCCGTGGTGCGGCGAACCAGCGCCCCCCAGGCGTTGTCCACTTCTTCACTGCTGCCATGCTTAATGCAGAGTTGCATTAACTGGTATTGCGCCACCAGCAGGCTATCCAGCTCGCGGTCGATCTCGCGCTTGATGGAACGCGGGGAAAAGAGCAGATCGGCGACGATCGCACAGACAATCCCAAGGACAATTTCGCTACAGCGCTCCACGGCAAACTGCGGCGTTAGCAGGGGCTCGGTCTGGATGGTGATGACGATGATCAGCGCCGTATACCCGGCCAGCCCCCACGCATAAGAGTTTTCAACGCGTACCAGCGAGGAAACCCAGGTGCAGAACCCGGCCCAGATACAACAGACGATCAGCATTAACAGCGGTGCGCGGATCATCAGAATGATGATGGTGAGCGCGGCGATACAACCGATAAAGGTGCCGACAATACGCAGCATCCCACGATAGCGGATCGCCCCCGACCAGGGCTCACCGCCAGCGGCAAACGCCGGACCTGCGGCGACCAGCGCCGCCGTCAGCACCGCCCAGCGCGGGGTTTCAAGCTGGAAATGAAAGCCAACAAACAGCGCAAGAACGATCGCGCACGCCAGTTTAACGGCAAAACGCACATGCTGAGTGGCGATAGTAAAAATGCCCATTACGCTTAACCAAACTCACGCAGGCGGTGGGCCAGCTTGCGGAAGAAGGAGTCCTGACTTTCGTCGCGATCTTTCTCGCCGGTGATCACGACCGTGGCCGTGGTGCCCGCAGGCCACAGATTGCCCTGCTGGTTATCCAGATGAATACGCACCGGCACGCGCTGCGCCAGTCGCACCCATTCCAGATTGGAATCAATCGTCGCCATGCCTTTGCCGTCAACGCTGCTGCTGGCATTGGTGACCCCCGCGGCCACGCTGTCCACCGTGCCCTTTAAGACCCGGTTACTGCCAAGCGGGGTGATTTCTGCCCGGAAGCCCGCGCGAACGCCTTCGAGCTTGGTTTCTTCCATATAGGCCAGCACGTAGAAGGAATCCTTTTTCACCAGCGCAACCGCCGTCGATCCCCGGGTAATAAACTCGCCGGTATAAACGTTAAGATTGGTGACCCATCCCGCTGCCGGTGCGCGGATAATGGTGCGTTCCAGATCGAGCTTAGCCAGATCCAGCGTCGCCTGCGCTTTCGCCAGTTGATGTAACACGGTTTGCAGCACGTTGTTGGCCTGGTCGATCTCTTCACGGGACATCGCCTGAATGCCTAACTTGTTACGACGTCCGGCTTCACGGCGCTTTTCGTTGGCCAGCGCCTGATAATAGGCCACGTCAGCTTCGGCTTCTTCTACGGCCTTCTGGTAGCGCGGTCTGTCGATGGTGAACAGCACCTGGTTTTTTTGCACCAGTTGGTTATCGTGCACATTTACATCAGTGATAAGCCCGGCGACATCCGGCGCGATGGCGACCACATCGGCGCTAAAGCGCGCATCGCGCGTCCACGGCGACTCGGTGTAATAGACCCATGCGCGAAAAATGGCGATAAAGGCCAGTAGCACCAGCACCAGGGTGATGGCCGTGCGGGAGATATTTCTTGTTAGCGTTTTCACATCAACCTCAAACAAACAGGCGCGACAGTAAATAAAATAAGCAGCAATAAAGCGCCGTATTAAACAATGCCGGATGCCAGACGAAGTCGTAGATCCCGGTGGGGACCAGCAGGCGGCGCACCAGCCAGAAAACGGCCAGCGATAAAAGTAATTCAAAGAATATCGGTGGGAACGATAAACCGAACACCACGATCACAGGAAACAGACTCATGTTGACCTTGTCAGAGCGGGTACAGGTGGTAATGCTTTATTCACGTCACCGCAGTAATAGGGGCCAGAAAGACCAGGCGGGAGTGACGTATCTCTTATTCAGCTAACAGTATATTAACGTAACTGTTATGCTGTTATCTATATAATGTGATCTAAATCACTTTTAAGCCAGAGTGAACAATGGAACGATTAAAACGCATGTCGGTGTTCGCCCGCGTGGTCGAACTCGGCTCTTTTACCGCTGCCGCCCGGCAGCTACAAATGAGCGTTTCATCCATCAGCCAGACCGTATCAAAACTGGAAGATGAGCTTCAGGTGAAACTGCTTAACCGCAGCACACGCAGTCTGGGGCTGACCGAAGCCGGAAAAATTTACTATCAGGGCTGCCGACGAATGCTGCATGAAGTGCAGGATGTACACGAGCAGCTTTACGCCTTTAACAACACCCCTATCGGTACGCTGCGCATCGGCTGTTCTTCAACCATGGCACAAAATGTCCTCGCCAACATGACCGCGCAGATGCTCAAAGACTACCCCGGTCTGACGGTGAATCTGGTCACCGGCATCCCCGCGCCCGATCTGATTGCAGACGGCCTGGACGTGGTGATCCGCGTCGGCGCATTGCAGGATTCGAGCCTCTTTTCCCGGCGACTCGGCACGATGCCAATGGTGGTGTGCGCGGCAAAAAGCTATCTGGCGCAGTACGGTATCCCGGAAAAACCCACCGATCTGGCGAACCATTCATGGCTTGAGTATAGCGTGCGCCCGGACAATGAATTCGAGTTGATCGCGCCCGAGGGATTATCCACCCGGCTGATCCCGCAGGGGCGGTTTGTCACGAACGATCCGATGACGTTAACACGCTGGCTGAGCGCCGGAGCAGGTGTGGCTTACGTGCCGTTGATGTGGGTGATCGAGGAGATCAATCGCGGCACGCTGGAAATCTTATTCCCGCGCTACCAGTCAGATCCGCGCCCGGTGTATGCGCTGTATACCGAAAAGGACAAGCTGCCGCTGAAAGTGCAGGTGTGTATTAATTATCTGACGGATTATTTTGTTGAGGTGGCGACTCTGTTTCAGGAGATGCGCGGGCGCGCGAAGGAGAAGTGAGGCTGGTTGAGGATTACCCCTCACCCTAACCCTCTCCCTGAGGGAGAGGGGACAGATCGAGCACGGACTTGCCCTTCCCCCTCTCCCTTAGGGAGAGGGCCGGGGTGAGGGTCACTAAAAACCTACGCCGTACCACCCACCGTCAAATTATCCACTTTCAGCGTTGGCTGACCGACGCCAACCGGCAGGCTCTGGCCTTCTTTGCCGCATACGCCCACGCCGCTGTCGAGTTTGAGATCGTTACCCACCATCGAAATCTGCTGCATCGCTTCAATACCGGAACCGATCAGCGTCGCGCCTTTCACCGGGGTCGTCACTTTGCCGTTCTCGATTAAGTAAGCTTCTGAAGTAGAGAACACAAATTTACCGGAGGTGATATCCACCTGGCCGCCGCCAAAGTTCGGCGCGAAAATGCCGTACTCAACGGATTCAATGATTTCCTGCGGGGTGGATTTCCCGGCGAGCATATAGGTGTTGGTCATACGCGGCATCGGCATATGCGCGTAGGATTCGCGGCGGCCGTTACCGGTCGGTGCAACACCCATCAGGCGCGCATTGAGTTTGTCCTGCATATAGCCTTTCAGCACGCCGTTTTCGATAAGCGTGTTGTACTGACCCGGCGTGCCTTCATCGTCAATCGCCACGGAACCACGGCGGTTGCTCATGGTGCCATCATCCACCACGGTGCAGAGTTCAGAGGCGACCAGCTGGCCCATCTGTCCGCTGAATACCGAGGTGCCGCGACGGTTAAAGTCCCCTTCCAGGCCGTGACCCACCGCTTCATGCAGCAGTACGCCCGGCCAGCCTGCGCCTAATACGACAGGAAGCGTCCCGGCAGGTGCCGCAACTGCATGGAGATTGACCAGCGCCATACGCACCGCTTCTTTCGCCCAGGCGTCAGCGCGCACGTCGCCGTCAACATCAGCGAGGAACCACTCATAGCCGAAACGACCGCCGCCGCCGCTGGAGCCACGCTCGCGCTTACCTTCATCTTCCACCTGCACACTCACCGACAAACGCACCAGCGGGCGCACATCGGCGGCCAGCGTTCCGTCAGTTGCTGCCACCAGAATCAGTTCGTACACACCGCTCAGGCTGGCAGTGACTTCCTGCACGCGCTTGTCCGCCGCACGCGCGGCGCTGTTTACGCGACGCAGGATGTCGAGCTTCTCTTCACGGCTCATGCTTTGCAGCGGATCGACCGTGGTATACAGCGAGCTGTACTCCACCGCGCCCAGGGTTTTCACCTTGCCATCGCCCGCATCACGCACGATGGTACGCGCGGCCTGCGCGCTCTGTTCTAATGCCAGCAGGCTGATTTGATCCGCGTAGGCAAACCCGGTTTTTTCACCACTGACTGCCCGCACGCCAACGCCCTGGTCAATGTGCCAGGAGCCGTCTTTAATGATGTTGTCTTCTAAAATCCAGGATTCGTGGTAGCTCGACTGAAAATAGAGATCGCCATAGTCAACCCGGCGCTCTGCCAGTTGACCAAGAATGGAAAACAGATCCTGATGATTCAGGCCATTCGCTGTTAGCAATTGTTCACTAACCAGATTCAAACTCGTCATTTTGCTACTCTTCGGTTGCCGCCAGATTAGCGGTAGAAATCTTATCTATTGAGAGTGAGGCAATTGTTCGCCCCCGTCAAATCATTGCGGAGCCACTTACGGCTCCGCGTCTGCTTATTTGGCGTTTTCAGTGCGCGGCTTACGCAGCACTTCGTTGACCTGCGGCTTATCCATCGGCCCGGTAATGCGGTAGCGCAGAATGGAGACTTTATTCCACAGCGGCCCCAATACTTTGCTGGCGGCAAACACCGCCGCACCGACAATCGGGTTAACGGCAAACGCCGCGGCCACCCCAACCGTGGCGGAGATTTCCGGGGCGACGACCGCTTCAACATCGAGTTCGCGGCGCACCAGATTCACCGAGCCTTTCATGGCGATATCTGCTTCGAGACCATCCACCAGCGTATCGTCGGTATGCAGCACGCCATCTTTAATCCACGCCGTACTTTTGATGGAGTCGAAATAGAACCCTTCGCTGAAGGTATCGCTGAAATCAAAACGCAGCTTGCGCAGCAGGGCATCCACGCTCAACAAGCGCAGCAGTTGCCCGGCGCGACCGGTACTGACATCGATAATTTCGCCTTTACCCAGCCGGGTGTGCAAAATGCCGTTCAGCGTGGCTTCATCCGGGTCCCACGGCGGGTTGCGCCAGTGCAGATCGTAATCCAGATTCAGCGGAGCATCGCGTACCGGGGTTGAGACGCCAAAGAAATTCATCGCCGAATCAATTTTTTCAGCGTTGATTTTCCCTTTCAGCGAGGTGCGTTCCGCCCCCGTCCGGTTGACCCATTCCCCACTGGCGGTCAGGCGGGCAAATCCGCTATCCAGCAGGCCGTTGCTCAGGCTCAGCGTATCGCCGTTAATGGCAAAATCGCCATCAATGCGCCCATATTTTTGCCCCCAGAACCAGCACTCTGCACAGCGGAGTTGCAGATCCGGCCAGCCCGTGAAATCAATCGCCCGTTTGCCGGTGAGCAGTGATGTGGGTGACAGCGGATCGCTTTCCTGTGCCGCCGCCGGGTTGTAATAGAGATAGCGGATCGCCGCCTGCCACGGCGCGTTATCGCGCATCGTCAGCGTGCCGTTTACTTCACGTCCCTGGGCTTCAATTTTTGAACCGCCCGCAACCGACTGCGAAACGATGCTGAGATTGTTCCACTGCTGGCCGCCGAGCGTCAGGGCTGGCGTACGCAGGGTCACGTTTTTCGGGAATTCAGTACTGTTGCTGACGTTATTCGCCACGCCTTTCTGGAACAGCGCCAGCCATTGCGCGCCGTCCATCGGCGGCAGGTTAAGTTCCACGCCAGCAGTGTCAGGCAATGGCGGAAGAGTACGGCTTTCTGACGCCCAGATCGCCCGATCCAGCGTGAGCTTATTATTCAGCAACCAGCGGCTGTTAAAGTGGTTTTCGCTCCCCGCATTGCCGGTCAGAGTGAAATTACGCAGGTTCCCGTCAACGTTGATTTTTACAGGTAGCGACTTGCCCGCCGGTTTATCCAGCGGCGACGGCAGACGGCTGGCGATGTTTTTGAGATCGCCATTAACATCGACGTTGTAGCGCGCGCTGCCGTTGTAAGGCAGTTCGATACCCACTTTACCGTTCCACGCCACGCTGCCGCTGACTGACTGGCTTAACGCTTCCGGCAACACATCAATGCGAGCGGGCTGCCAGTTACCGTTCAGATTGATCGCGACGCCGTAGGCTTTATCGCCCTCGGTGGTGGAGAAGTCGAGATTAAGCGGCTGATTAAACCAGCTTGCGGTTAATGGCTCGCTCGACAGATTGCCGTTCACAAAGCTGAACTGGCCGCTCAGGTTGCGCACCGTGGTATTCAGCGGCTTGATAAAGAGGCTGTTGTTATGCAGCCGGACGTCACCTTCCGCCGTGGTCATCTGCCCGTCCAGCGGGATATTAAGATGTAAGCGAGCATTCACATCGCCATCAAGCTGGAGCTCCTCTAACGCCGCGCCAAGAGAATCGTTTAACGGCGTGTCGTTGAAGTACGGTCCTACCGCTTTTCCCGGCCCGTTAATGTCGGCATCAATCAGCAGCGTTTCTTTCAGATAATCGGGGATGACGGCCGACAGGTTGCGGCCTTTGACGCCACCAAGATTCACCTCGTCGGTCTTCATCCACAGGCCATCGTTGATGAAGTCGAGTTCAATATCGAGATTTTTCAGCGCAGGCCAGTCAGGCTGGAAAGCAAAAGTGGCGTTGCGCAGCGGCACCAGCACTTCAAACTGGCCTTCGTTGTGCTTATAAGGGAACAGATGCGGGTTGCCGCCATACACCAGCGTGGCGTTATCCACCTGACCGCCCTGAATCGCGCCGCTTAAATAATCGACCAGCGCTTTACCCATCAGATTTTCCGGGAAATAGCGCCACGCCTGCCCGGCGTCGCTGGTGCTGATCCCGGCGAGAATGCCCAGCCAGGGTTCGTCGCCGACCGGTTGCAGGTAACGGAAATCACCGCGCGCCCGCACACCCGTGGCCTTAACGTCTATCTGGCGGCCATCAAGCTGGAAGCCTTTGTCGTTTTTCAGCCAGTTCAGCGTGGCGACGCCGTCTTCGATTTCCAGCGGCGCACGAAACACGGTTTTATAGTCCATTTTCGCCTGCGCGATATGGGTGGTTAGCCTGCCGTTTTCCATACTCCCGGAGAGCGTCCCGGAAAGGTTTTGCACACCAGGCAGAAGTTCCCATTGCTGCCAGGCGATATTGTCCCAGTTCGCCTGAAAGCGGGTTTTTTCCGTCGCCTGAAGCGGAATATCCAGCGCCAGTTTATCCACTTCACCGGAAGGCTGCATGATGCGCCAGACTTCACCCAGTGACGGCGAGATCTTTTCTGCGATGGGCAGTAATCCGTCGAGGCCGTCCAGCGCCAGATGGCTGGCACGCACGCGCAGTTCGTCGCTGCGAATGCCGTTCGCTCCGCCCGCTTCCTGCGCCGGAACCCATGCCAGCGACAGCGCGCCATCCGGCCAGGGTTTTTTATCCATGGTGATGCGCGTTTCAGGGATATCAAACTGCCAGCCCTGCTGCTGGCGCGTGATGTGTGCCGTCAGGTTATCTACCGAAAGCTGGTGAGTCTGGTTATCGCCCTTCCAGCTTGCGCCGCCCTTTTTCAACCAGACATCGCCGCCCGACACTTCGCCTTTATTCAGCGTCACCCAACCCTCAAGGCTGAAACGGGCGCTTTCCAGCGCGACGTTATCCTGCATCCATTTACCCAGCCAGGGTTTCACGTCAATGTCGTCGGCCTGAAGCCACAGCCGTCCGTTATTGAGTAAGCCGTTGTCGTCGCGCAGATCCATCCGCACTTTCATCACGCCATGCTGGCCGGTAAGGCTGGAAAGGTTAAGTTCGCCCTCGGCGCGGTGCCGATCTTTACCGTTAAGCCAGGTGAGTTGCGGGATCGCCAGCTCCGCGCGCTGCCCGGACAGCGTCAGAAAACTGATATGGCTGTCGCGCAGATCGAAATGATCGAACTGGCGAAGAAAGAGATCGCTCAGGCGGTTAGGTTCAACGCCCTCGCTATCACCGCCCTGAAGCAGGGGCGTATTGGTGTTTGCCTGAAGCTGATAGAAGGTGAGATCGCGGAACTGCCAGCGTAGATGCAGCAGGCTTTGCCAGACATCCAGCGCCAGCGTCAGCCGTTTAACGGAGAGTTCGCCGCCATCGCTAAGGCCGGCTTTAATATCACGCACATCAAGCGTCGGGCCGAAGTTTTCCCAGCGGGCGCTGATGTGGCTGGCCGCAACCGGCATACCGGTCGCCGATTCGATTTTCGCCAGCAATGCCGGACGCCAGGTGTCGAGATGCGGCAGGATCAGACGCAGCCCGCTTACCGCCAGCGCGATAATGACAATCAATGTCGCGCCAGTGAGCAACAATATTCCCGGCAGTCGCCTCACGCATCTCTCCTTGTCAGCCCCAAAAACAGGCCTTGATCGTGTCGAATTACATCATTACCACGTCGAACTGCTCCTGATTATAGAGCGGTTCAATTTGCACCTTAACCTGTTTGCCGACAAAGATTTCGACTTCTGCCAGGGCGTGTGACTCATCGCTTTTCAGCGTTTCCGCCACCGCCGGGGAAGCATAGACCAGGAAACGATCGGAGTCGTAGGCATGATGTACGCGCACAATCTCACGCATGATTTCGTAGCAGACGGTTTCAACCGTTTTTACCGTGCCGCGTCCATGGCAGGTGGGGCATTCATTGCATAACACATGCTCAACGCTTTCGCGCGTGCGTTTGCGGGTCATCTCCACAAGACCCAGCTGTGAGAAACCGTTGATGCTGGTTTTCACGCGATCTTTACTGAGCGCCTGCTCCAGTGAATGCAGCACGCGGCGGCGGTGGTCTTCATTACTCATGTCGATGAAATCGATAATAATGATCCCGCCCAGATTGCGCAGCCTGAGCTGGCGGGCAATCGCCTGCGTCGCTTCGATGTTGGTATTAAAGATGGTGTCATCAAGATTGCGGTGGCCGACGAACGCCCCGGTGTTGATGTCCACGGTGGTCATGGCTTCGGTCTGATCGATGATCAGATAGCCGCCCGATTTCAGCTCTACTTTGCGTTCCAGCGCGCGCTGAATTTCGTTTTCGACGTCAAAGAGATCGAAAATCGGCTGGCGACCGCTGTAATGCTCAAGTTTGCTGGTCATTTCCGGGATGTATTCCGCGGTAAATTCCAGCAGGGCTTCGTAGGTCAGACGAGAATCGACGCGGATGCGATCCAGGTGCGCGTCGGCAAAATCACGCAGCACACGCTGGGCCAGCGCCAGTTCGCCGTACATCTGGTAGCGCGTTTGCGGGCGTTTTTTGCGCTCCATCACTTTTGTCCACACGCGCTTCAGGTAAGCGGCATCGGACGCCAGATCCTCTTCGCAAACGCCTTCGGCGGCGGTACGAATAATAAATCCGCCCTGCTCATCGCAGTATTCCGCAACGACGCGCTTTAAGCGATCGCGTTCCGTTTCGCTTTCAATGCGCTGGGAAACGCCAACGTGGGAAGCTCCCGGCATAAAGACCAGGTAACGCGACGGCAGCGTGATGTCAGTGGTCAGGCGCGCGCCTTTGGTGCCGAGCGGATCTTTGACCACCTGCACCATTAAATCCTGGCCCTGGCGCACCAGCTCAGAGATATCGCGGACGGTGAAGTTTTTTTGCTCTTCACCCGCCACACACTCGGTATGCGGCATGATGTCGGAGGCGTGAAGAAACGCGGCCTTATCCAGACCAATATCTACAAAAGCCGCCTGCATTCCGGGCAGTACTCGACTCACACGCCCTTTGTAGATATTGCCTACGATCCCACGTCGCGCTTCACGTTCAATGTGAATTTCCTGAAGGATACCCCCATCAATGTAAGCGACACGTGTTTCTGATGGCGTTACGTTAACCAGCAATTCAGCCGTCATCTTTGTCCCTTCCCTCACGCAGTGCGTTAAAATTGCCCAGCAATTCCCAGGTTTCTACCAGCGGTAAACCGACAACGGCGTGATAGCTGCCGTTAATCCGGCGGACAAAGCAGCCTCCCAGCCCCTGAATGCCGTAAGCACCTGCTTTGTCCATCGGCTCGCCACTGGCGATATATGCCGTGATCTCGTTATCCGAAAGCACTCTGAATGTCACTTCTGTCACGACCAGACAATCCAGCGTTTGCTGGCGATCTGCCAGCGCAACGGCGGTCATCACCTGATGCGTCTGCCCCGATAACTGATGAAGCATCTTAGCAGCATGGGAGCTATCCTGCGGTTTTTCCAGCACTTCGCCATTAAGAATGACGATAGTGTCTGCGCCCAGTACCGGTAAATCCTGCGCAGCCAGTGCCACGCCCGCCTGCGCCTTTTCCCGCGCCAGACGCACCACGTACTGTTGTGCGCTTTCGTGAGCATGACGTTGTTCTTCGATACCCGGCACGATGCGCTCAAACGAGACGCCCAGTTGAGTGAGGAGTTCCTGACGACGCGGAGAGCCGGAAGCGAGATAAAGATCTGTCATAACACCCTTTTATTGCACCGCAAACTGCTGACGGATTTTGCGCATCAGCAGGAAAAGCCATGGCCACAGTACGCCGTTGACGACGCTACTCCAGAACACTTCCGGTCGGAAAGAGACGTTGATAACTAAAAACTCCGCCCAGAAGACAATGACTTCCGTGGCGAGCGATAACAACATCACCACCAGCGCCTGCTGCCAGAGCGCCAGATTGCGGAAAAGCTGGAATTTGAGTGCCACGAGGTAAGCGATAATACTCAGTGACAGGGCGCGAACACCCAGCGTTGAGCCGCTAATGAGATCCAGTATGGCACCCATTGTTAAACCCGTGCCGACATTTACGCGGTGGGGTAACGCCAGGATCCAATACAGCAGAATCAACAGCACCCAGTTTGGCCGGTAAGCAATAATGTCATCCGGCCAGGGCATAATTTGCAGCAACAGCGCAATGAGAAACGAGAGCCAGATCACCCAGCGCCCCTGGCTACGATAGCTCGCCACTATTGCCCTCCCGGTGCGGGTTCGACCGCATCGGTCAAGCCGGTGGCGGGTGCAGGGACAGGGGCTGGCGGCCCCATGGCGTCTGGCGCTGGCAGTACCTGAGGCATCATTTGCATCAGACGCTCATTCGCCACCCGGTGCACATCTTCCGGCGTCATCGGGTTTGCGCCGTTACGATCGGCACCCCAGAGCAGCAGCAAATAGCGCAGGCGCTGTAAACCTGCCGTCGGGCGGGCCTGGATCACCGTGTACGCGCGCTGCGTATCAAGTTTCACTGATGAGACAACGCCGACCGGATACCCTTCCGGGAAACGCCCGCCAAGACCGGATGTCACCAGCACATCACCAACACGGATATCCGTGTTCGCAGGCAGATGCTCCAGTTGCAGGTCGTCCGTACAGCCATTACCGGCGACGATAACGCGAATATCGTTGCGTAACACCTGGATGGGCAGCGCATGGGTGGCGTCACAGATCAGCAGTACGCGGCTGGTGAGTTTAGCCACGGCCACAACCTGACCGACCACGCCTTTATCACTGATCACAGGCTGGCCTTCATAGACGCCGTTCACGCTGCCTTTATCGATGACGACCTGATCGCTGTAAGGATCGTTAACCGCCGAGATAACCTGGGTTACCATTTTTTGTTCGTCCTGGCGCAGCGGGGAACCCAGCAGCTCACGCAGACGCGCGTTCTCCTGTTTATACTGCCCAAGCATCAGCAGTTCGCTGTTTTTCAGCAACAGTTCCTGGCGCAATGCCCGGTTTTCAAGTTCGATTTGGTCACGCGAGGCCAGCGTTTGTGACACGCTGTCGAGTAATGCGCGCGGCCCGTTGGAGATAAAATAGAAAGGACTGACGGCAGTATCCATGTACGTTCGAATCTGACTGAACGCACCGAGGCGGCTGTCGGCGATAATGACACCAAGCGCAACCAGCACCGCCAGAATAAGGCGAATCTGTAGCGACGGGCCACGGCTAAAAATTGGCTTCATAGGCTTTGCGTATTCTCAGGCTGGACAAAGCTGGGGCGGCCCTTCGGTCGCCCCACTCTGACGCAGACTATTCTTCGCTGAACAAGTCGCCGCCGTGCATGTCGATCATTTCCAGCGCCTTGCCGCCGCCGCGCGCCACACAGGTCAGCGGATCTTCAGCAACCACGACAGGAATACCGGTCTCTTCCATTAACAGGCGGTCAAGGTTGCGCAGCAGTGCGCCACCACCGGTTAATACCATACCGCGCTCGGAGATATCGGAAGCCAGTTCTGGCGGACACTGTTCCAGGGCAACCATGACCGCGCTAACGATCCCGGTCAGAGGTTCCTGCAACGCTTCCAGGATTTCGTTGGAATTCAGAGTAAAGCCACGCGGGACACCTTCAGCGAGGTTACGACCACGCACTTCGATTTCGCGCACTTCGTCGCCCGGATAAGCGGAACCAATTTCATGCTTGATGCGCTCAGCGGTCGCTTCACCGATCAGCGAGCCATAGTTACGGCGCACATAATTAATGATGGCTTCATCAAAACGGTCACCACCGATACGCACGGAGGAGGAATACACCACGCCGTTCAGGGAGATCACCGCCACTTCCGTGGTACCACCACCGATGTCAACAACCATGGAACCGGTTGCTTCGGATACCGGCAGGCCCGCGCCAATCGCCGCAGCCATGGGTTCTTCGATCAGGAAGACTTCACGAGCACCCGCACCCTGCGCGGATTCACGGATCGCACGACGTTCAACCTGCGTTGCACCAACCGGTACGCAAACCAGAACGCGTGGACTTGGACGCATGAAGCTGTTGCTGTGCACCTGCTTGATGAAGTGCTGAAGCATTTTTTCCGTGACGAAGAAGTCAGCGATAACGCCGTCTTTCATCGGGCGGATAGCCGCGATGTTGCCCGGAGTACGGCCAAGCATCTGTTTAGCTTCATGACCTACCGCAGCGACGCTTTTCGGAGAACCGGCACGATCCTGACGAATAGCCACTACAGAAGGCTCATTCAATACGATGCCTTGTCCTTTTACATAAATAAGGGTATTCGCGGTACCCAGGTCAATGGACAAGTCATTGGAAAACATGCCACGAAATTTTTTCAACATACTAAGGGATAATCCTGAAAGCTGGGGCGGAAAACAAAATCCGCTTACTTTACCAACCACACGCAGCAGCGACAAGGCGGAAAAATCATCTGCTACGGTGAAAATTAGTGCAGATCGTGTCCTTTGTTACAAATCGACCTGACTCCTTCAGGACTGAGTGTGTTACTGCATTCCCTGCAATCACTTTGCAACCTGATAAAGGCCATTCACTGGCTTACTCGCTGCAATAAACTGGCGGGCAGACACGCACACCCCCATGATAGACAGCGCGCGTTATTCTACGTGAAATCACAGTAAACGGCAGGTCAAACCGAATATCTTTGCGAATATTTTTTCACATGGGTGTCGAGTAGTTGGGACGCAGCAAAAAAATCGCCCTGTCCACCCGTTACCCCGCGTTCGATTAAGGTCTGCCATTCTCCTCGTCCGAGGATACCTGTGGCAAAAACGCGCGTCCGTGTGCCCTTACAGGCTTCCACCAGACTCTGTACCAGCAGCTGATTTTCGGGACGCTTTTCAATATTTCTTACCAGGCTCGGATGCAGCTTAAGTAATTCCGCATCCAGCGCCTTAATCCAGCTGGTGCTAACCAGCGTTAAACCCGCCTGAGTGACCGCCACCCGGGCATCCAACGCGTTGATCAATCGCACCACCGGTTGTAACCGACTGATGTGTTGACAAACATCCGCCTCAGCAAGTTCAAAAATAATCCTTTTTCGTCGAGATTTTTCACATTGCATTAAAGTATCACGCAGCCAGCGCTGAAAACGGGGTCGGATAAGTGACTCGACGGTGACCTGTAACGCCAGATTTTCTTCGGGCCAAAAGGTCAGAAAAGGCATTAAACGGGTGATCTGCTGGCGGTCATACTCTTCAGCCAGGCCGAACTGCAACACCATCGGCATATACTCGGCAGCAATCACCTCCTGATCGCCATCAAAAATACGGCACATCAATTCACGGTGATGCACGTGGCCGTCAAGATTGACCGCCGGTTTCTGATAGACCCGCGGCCCGCCGCGACTGAGCGTTTGTTCAATCAAGGTGCGCCAGCGGACATTGCCACGCCCCTTCTCCGGCAGAGTATCGTCATACACTGCCCAGCTATTTGCCCCCTGCAGAACAGCGTTGCGGGTTGCGGCTTCCGCATGTTCCATGACCTGCTCCGCCGATTGTCCGCTACGCCAGGCGCAGATACCAATATGCATGATGTCATCGCGGTCGAGCATTTTTGACGGCGGCAGAACATCCACTGATTTAAGCAGTTGCGCGGCAATACTTTCAGATTCTTTAAGGGTGCGATGCGAGAGCAGCACGGCAAAATCATTGCGGTGATATCGCGCCAGCAGCGCGCCGGGATAGCGCAGGATAAAAGTAGAAAGCAGATTAATGAGGATAAGCAGGTGCTCTTCAGTGGTCGCCGCCCCCCAGTTGTCGCGCAGTAACTCAAAATCCGGCAGGCGGATCATCATCACCACGCCATGCGCGCCGACCTTTTCCTGATCTTCGAGCAGGGTTGCCAGCTGGCTGTCAAAAAAGAGCCGGTTGTTAAGCCCGGTTTTAGTGTCCTGCGCCGCATAGGAGCGGATCAGGGTATCCATGCGGCTGCGCTGCTCTCCGGCAAACTGGATTTCGGACAACAGCGTATCCAGCGCGCTACTGGTGCGCGACGGCCATTCGTAAACCGTACCGCGAACCTTCGGTCCCCGCTCGCCATTAAGAATTTTTATGGCCCGCATCTCCAGCAACTCTTGCCCGGCAAGCTGCCGACGCAGCCAGCGAACCGCCACAAAGATAATGATGACCATAAAACCAATGGCGAACGTCAGCGGAGCGGTGGTCAGAAGGGAGTGAAAATAGTTCGCCATCGGGTCCTGCCAGGTCAGCCCAATGGTCATGCCGGGATTTTTAATCGATTTAACGCTCATTTCGCGCGTCTGCATCTGGCTACCCGCCGGGCGGTATCCTCCCGCAAGTGAATGACTGAGCAGCGTTTTTTCGCCCTGCATGATGTCGATGCGCACGATATCCAGCGGCACCATCATCTCATCAAGCTGCGGCGCAAGGGATGTGAAAGGCATGGAAACCAGCCGGTTATCGATAACCGCCGCCACAGACTGTACCCGGTATGTCACTTTTTTCTGAATGGCGGAATAGAAACTGAACGAGCAGCCAATGAGCGTGACAAAAATTGCCAGCCCCGTCAGGAGGGTTACAAAAGCTGAAAATTTCGTCGTTAATCGCATCCTTGTGCTAACTCCGTTGGGTGAGAGAAACGTTTCGCAATGAATGTAAGTGAGCACCAACTTTCAATACGAAACGGGATACTATCAGACACCGTGGAACAGGCAATAAATTGCATGAAGACGACATCGCCGTTTATCACGGGAGTATAGCCCGCAGAAATTTTTTGCCAATCACCCAACTTCCCTCGCCCGGCGAGTGGCTGGCAATTTTTGGTAACAAACTCGCACTAACGTCTCTCATCCATCATGCTTATATAAAGGCAGACGGAGGACGTAATGAAACAACGAAAATTAACCGAAGCAGATGTCACCGCTGAATCAGTGTTCATGATGGAGCGACGTAAAGTATTAAAAGCACTGGGGATCGGTGCGACCGCGCTTTCTCTTTCGCCGCTGGCGCAGGCCGATCTGCTGGACTGGTTTAAGGGAAACGATCGTCCGAAACCGCCGCCGGGCAAACCTCTGGACTTCACTAAACCTGCTGAATGGCAAAATTCGCTGGCCCTGACGCCTGAAGACAAGGTGACGGGCTATAACAACTTTTACGAATTTGGCCTGGATAAAGCCGATCCTGCCGCTAACGCAGGCGGGATGAAAACGGATCCGTGGACGCTGAAAATCGGTGGTGAAGTGGCTAAACCCTTGACCCTCGATCACGATATGCTGACCACCCGCTTTCCGCTGGAAGAGCGTATTTACCGGATGCGCTGCGTGGAAGCCTGGTCGATGGTCATTCCTTGGATTGGCTTTCCCCTGCATAAACTGCTCGCCCTGGTGGAGCCCACCAGCAATGCGAAATATGTCGCCTTTGAAACCTTATATTCACCGGAAGAGATGCCAGGCCAGAAAGACCGCTTTATTGGCGGCGGCCTGCAATATCCTTACGTTGAAGGACTGCGCATTGATGAAGCCATGCATCCATTGACCCTGCTTTCCGTTGGCGTCTATGGCAAAGCGATGCCACCGCAAAACGGCGCACCGGTGCGCTTAACGGTGCCATGGAAATACGGTTTTAAAGGGATTAAATCCATCGTCAGCATTAAGCTCACCCGCGAGCGGCCGCCAACGACGTGGAATTTATCCGCCCCGAATGAATATGGCTTTTTTGCTAATGTGAACCCGCACGTCGATCATCCGCGCTGGTCACAGGCGACCGAACGCGTGATTGGCTCAGGCGGCGTACTGGACGTTAATCGCCAGCCGACGCTGCTGTTTAATGGTTACGCCGATCAGGTGGCGTCGCTGTATAAAGGAATGGATTTGCGGGAGAATTTTTAAGTGCGCTTAACGGCAAAACAGATAACCGGGTTAAAAGTGGTGTTGCATCTGGCAGGGCTGTTGCCTTTTATCTGGCTCTTTTGGGCCGCCAGTCAGGGATACTTCAGCGCCGATCCGGCAAAAGATATTCAGCATTTTACCGGCAGGATGGCGCTGAAATTCCTGCTGGGATCGTTGCTGATCACACCGCTGGCGCGCGTCGCTAAGCAACCGCTGTTGATTCGTACCCGCCGCCTGCTGGGACTCTGGTGTTTCGCCTGGGCGTCGCTGCATCTGGTGAGTTACTCGTTACTGGAGCTGGGGCTCAATAATCTTGCGCTGCTCGGCCAGGAGCTGGTAACCCGCCCCTATCTGACCCTCGGCGTCATTAGCTGGCTGATTCTTTTCGCGCTGGCGGCAACCTCCACGCAGGCGATGCAGCGAAAATTAGGCCGTAACTGGCAGCGTCTGCATAACTTCGTCTATCTGGTCGCGATCCTCGCGCCCATTCATTACCTCTGGTCAGTAAAAGTACTTTCGCCACAGCCGCTACTCTATGCAGCGGCGGCAATTGTGCTTCTGGGCTGGCGTTACAAGAAGTTCCGTCAATGGTGGCGATAATGCTCTGTTCTGTGCAGTTAGCCGCAGAAACGCACACCTCCGCTACCATTTATCCAGGTCTGACGGATAATCTTCCCTGATAAGACCAGTATTTAGCTGCCAAATGCTACGAAATAGTTATAATGTGCGACTTTGGTTTTGCCGATGGGGGTTTTAAGACCCGCAAAAGGTGACAACCGGGCAATGAAGGTATATTTTGTTTTTTACCGAAGTATTGCAGGAGATAGCAGCACGATGGTGGACAAGTTGCACATTTTGCTCTTAAACGGCCCCAATCTGAACATGCTGGGTACACGCGAGCCGGAGAAGTACGGCACCCTGACGCTTAACGAAATTGTTACGCAATTAACGCAGGAAGCCGAGGCGCTGAACGTGACTCTCTCGCATTTACAGTCAAACGCGGAGTACGCACTCATCGACCGCATTCATCAGGCTAAAGACTCCGTTGACTATATCCTGATCAATCCGGCCGCGTTTACGCACACCAGCGTGGCGATTCGTGATGCGTTGCTTGCAGTGAGCATCCCGTTTATTGAGATCCATCTGAGCAATGTGCATGCGCGCGAGCCGTTCCGCCATCACTCTTATCTCTCCGATATCGCTGCTGGCGTCATCTGTGGATTTGGCGCTGACGGTTATTCATACGCTTTACAGACGGCGGTAAAACGCCTGTCACAATCACACTAAACAAGAGTACGGAACCCACTCATGGATATTCGTAAGATTAAAAAACTGATCGAGCTGGTTGAAGAATCAGGCATCTCGGAACTGGAAATCTCTGAAGGCGAAGAGTCTGTTCGTATCAGTCGTGCCGCACCTAACGCGGGTTATCCAGTGATGCAGCAGGCTTATGCCCTGCCTCAGATGCAGCAGCCCGCTCTGTCTAACGCTGTTGCCCCTGCCGCTGCACCGGCAATGGAAGCGCCAGCAGCCGCAGAAATCAGTGGTCACATCGTACGTTCCCCGATGGTAGGGACGTTCTACCGCACCCCAAGCCCGGATGCGAAAGCATTCATCGAAGTGGGCCAGAAAGTGAACGCGGGCGATACCCTGTGCATCGTTGAAGCCATGAAAATGATGAACCAGATCGAAGCAGACAAGTCTGGCGTAGTAAAAGCGATTCTGGTCGAAAGTGGTCAACCGGTTGAATTTGACGAGCCACTGGTCGTCATCGAATAACGAGGCGAACAATGCTGGATAAAATTGTTATCGCCAACCGTGGCGAGATTGCTCTGCGTATTCTTCGTGCCTGTAAAGAACTGGGCATCAAGACCGTCGCCGTGCACTCGACTGCGGATCGCGATTTAAAACATGTGTTGCTGGCAGACGAAACAGTTTGTATCGGGCCGGCACCCTCCGTAAAAAGCTATCTGAATATCCCGGCTATCATCAGCGCCGCTGAAATCACCGGTGCGGTGGCAATCCACCCGGGTTATGGCTTCCTGTCTGAGAACGCCAACTTTGCTGAGCAGGTTGAGCGCTCCGGCTTTACCTTCATCGGCCCGAAAGCTGACACCATTCGCCTGATGGGTGACAAAGTGTCGGCGATCACCGCGATGAAGAAAGCAGGCGTTCCGACTGTACCAGGCTCTGACGGCCCGCTGGGCGAAGATATGGACGCTAACCGCGCGCATGCAAAACGCATCGGTTATCCGGTCATTATCAAAGCCTCCGGCGGCGGCGGCGGTCGCGGTATGCGCGTTGTGCGCAGCGACGCTGAACTGGCGCAATCCATCTCCATGACCAAAGCTGAAGCGAAAGCCGCTTTCAACAATGACATGGTGTACATGGAAAAATACCTTGAGAACCCACGCCACATCGAAATTCAGGTGCTGGCAGACGGTCAGGGTAACGCCATTTATCTGGCTGAGCGCGACTGCTCCATGCAGCGTCGTCACCAGAAAGTGGTTGAAGAAGCGCCGGCACCGGGCATCACGCCTGAACTGCGTCGTTTCATCGGCGAGCGCTGCTCAAAAGCCTGCGTGGAAATCGGCTATCGTGGCGCGGGTACCTTTGAGTTCCTGTTCGAAAACGGCGAGTTCTATTTCATTGAAATGAACACCCGTATTCAGGTTGAACATCCGGTAACCGAGATGATCACCGGCGTGGATCTGATCAAAGAGCAGTTGCGCATTGCTGCCGGTCAGCCGCTGTCCATCAAACAGGAAGACGTGATTGTTAACGGCCACGCTGTTGAGTGCCGTATCAACGCCGAAGATCCGAACACCTTCCTGCCAAGCCCGGGTAAAATTACGCGTTTCCACGCGCCGGGTGGCTTTGGTGTGCGCTGGGAATCGCACATTTACGCGGGCTATACCGTGCCGCCGTATTACGATTCCATGATCGGCAAGCTGATCTGCTTCGGCGAAACGCGTGAAGTAGCCATTGCGCGCATGAAAAATGCGTTGCAGGAGCTGATCATCGACGGCATCAAAACCAACGTTGATCTGCAGACCCGCATCATGAATGACGAGAACTTCCAGCACGGTGGAACCAATATCCACTACCTGGAGAAAAAACTCGGTCTTCAGGAGAAGTAATCGCGCAGTTCACGCCTAAGGCCGGGATCCCCGGCCTTTTTTATTTCTGGGGACAGGCCTGGCCCATCAGGTACAATCCCCGCTTTCTTCATCCGTAGGGGATAAAAATGGACATGCGTTTTGTTCAGGCCCATAAAGAAGCGCGCTGGGCGCTGGGGCTGACCCTTTTCTATCTGGCTGCATGGTTAGTGGCTGCTTACTTACCTGATTCGACGGCGGGCATTACCGGTTTGCCGCACTGGTTTGAGATGGCCTGCCTGCTGATCCCACTCCTTTTTATTTTGCTGTGCTGGGCCATGGTGAAATTTATTTACCGCGATATCTCCCTGGAGAATGACGATGCAGCTTGAAGTGATTCTGCCTCTGATTGCGTATCTTCTGGTGGTCTTTGGCCTTTCCGTTTATGCCATGAGGCAACGCACAGCAGGGACATTCTTAAACGAGTTTTTCCTCGGCAGCCGCTCTATGGGTGGCGTGGTGCTGGCGATGACCCTGACCGCGACTTATATCAGCGCCAGTTCATTTATTGGCGGACCGGGCGCAGCCTATAAGTACGGGCTGGGTTGGGTACTGCTGGCGATGATCCAGTTGCCCGCCATCTGGCTGTCGCTCGGTATTCTGGGCAAAAAATTCGCTATTCTGGCGCGCCGTTATAATGCGGTGACCCTCAACGATATGCTGTTTGGCCGCTATCAGAGCCGCCTGCTGGTGTGGCTGGCGAGCATCAGTCTGCTGGTGGCTTTTATTGGCGCGATGGCGGTGCAATTTATCGGCGGTGCGCGCCTGCTGGAAACGGCGGCGGGGATCCCTTACGAAACCGGCCTGCTGATTTTTGGCATCAGTATTGCGCTCTATACCGCGTACGGCGGCTTCCGTGCCAGCGTGCTGAACGACACGATGCAGGGCCTGGTGATGCTGATCGGCACGATTGTGCTGCTGGTGGGCGTGGTTCACGCCGCTGGTGGCGTCAGCAATGCCGTAGAGACGTTGCGTCATATCGATCCTAAGCTGGTCACGCCGCAAGGGGCCGACGATATTTTGTCGCCCATGTTCATGACCTCTTTCTGGGTGCTGGTCTGTTTTGGCGTGATTGGCCTGCCGCATACGGCGGTGCGCTGCATCTCTTATAAAGACAGCAAAGCGGTGCATCGCGGCATTATCATCGGCACCATTGTGGTGGCGATCCTGATGCTGGGAATGCATCTGGCTGGCGCGCTAGGCCGTGCGGTGATCCCGGATCTGACCGTGCCGGACCTGGTCATCCCAACCCTGATGGTTAAAGTCCTGCCGCCGTTTGCTGCCGGGATTTTCCTTGCCGCGCCGATGGCCGCCATCATGTCCACGATTAACGCTCAGTTGCTGCAAAGTTCCGCTACGATCATTAAAGATCTGTACCTGAACCTGCATCCTGAGCATATCCATAATGAAAAGCGGCTCAAGCGGATGTCATCGGTGATTACTCTGGTGCTCAGTGCGCTGCTGCTGCTGGCGGCATGGCGTCCACCGGAGATGATCATCTGGCTGAACTTGCTGGCTTTTGGCGGGCTGGAAGCGGTCTTCCTCTGGCCGCTGGTACTCGGTCTTTACTGGGAGCGCGCCAACGCAGCGGGTGCATTGAGCGCCATGATCACAGGCGGCGTACTGTATGCGGTGCTGGCGACGTTTAAGATCCAGTACCTCGGGTTCCACCCGATTGTGCCGTCGCTTTTATTAAGTTTACTGGCGTTTGTTATCGGGAACCGCTTTGGTCGCCCCGTTCCCGATGCCAGCGTTATTACATCTGATAAATAAAGAGTTTTGCCATGCCGTGGATCCAACTAAAACTGAACACAACCGGGGCGAATGCCGAAGCGTTAAGTGACGCGCTCCTTGAAACGGGCGCAGTGTCGATCACCTTCCAGGATACGCACGACACCCCGGTATTTGAACCGCTGCCGGGGGAAACCCGTCTGTGGGGCGATACCGACGTTATCGGTCTGTTTGACGCCGAAACGGAGATGAACGAGGTGGTAGCGATGCTGGAACAGCATCCGCTGCTGGGCGCAGGTTTCGCGCACAAAATCGAGCAACTGGAAGACAAAGACTGGGAGCGCGAGTGGATGGAAAATTTCCACCCGATGCGCTTCGGTGAGCGTCTGTGGATCTGCCCAAGCTGGCGTGATGTGCCGGATGCGAACGCAGTCAACGTGATGCTCGATCCTGGCCTCGCATTTGGTACCGGGACGCACCCTACCACGTCGTTATGCCTGCAATGGCTGGATGGACTCGATCTGGAAGGTAAAACAGTGATCGATTTCGGCTGCGGATCCGGCATCCTCGCGATCGCCGCGCTGAAGCTCGGCGCGGCTAAAGCGATTGGGATCGATATCGATCCGCAGGCGATTCAGGCCAGCCGTGATAACGCCGAGCGCAACGGCGTCTCAGATCGCCTGGCGCTTTACCTTCCTCAGGACCAGCCAGAGGAGATGAAAGCCGATGTGGTGGTCGCCAACATCCTGGCAGGCCCGTTACGTGAACTGGCCCCATTAATCAGCGTGCTGCCTGCTACAGGTGGTTTGCTGGGTCTTTCTGGCATTCTTGCCAGCCAGGCAGAAAGCGTATGTGAAGCCTACACTGAACGCTTTACGCTGGATCCGGTCGTTGAGAAAGAAGAATGGTGCCGTATTACCGGGCGTAAAAAGTAACAATACGCGTCGCGATCCTGTCCTGAAATGAGGCGGTGATCACATTACAGGAGGATAATTTGCTGATTAAATCAGCAGATTATCTGGCGATGATGGCGGCAATTTAAGAAAAATTGAGAAGTTACGCAAAATTGTAAGCGTATAAAAATTCAACATAAAATTATAACTTAATGATTTGTATGGTGAATTAAATAAGGCCAACTCTTTTAACCGCGATTCTTTGATCCACCTCAGAGGATTGTTCAAAGTTTGGCCTTTCATCTCATGAAAAAAATGCGTAATATACGCCGCCTTGCAGTCACAGTATGGTCATTTCTTAACTCATGCGAATCGGACACCACCAGCTCAGAAATCGCCTGATCGCAGCCCCGATGGCTGGCATTACTGACAGGCCATTCAGGACGCTGTGCTACGAGATGGGAGCGGGTTTAACCGTATCCGAGATGATGTCATCTAACCCTCAGGTTTGGGAAAGTGATAAATCACGCTTACGGATGGTGCACGTTGATGAGCCTGGTATTCGTACCGTGCAAATCGCCGGTAGCGTGCCGGAAGAAATGGCGGAAGCCGCACGTATTAACGTGGCAAGCGGTGCCCAGATTATTGATATTAATATGGGCTGCCCGGCTAAGAAGGTGAATCGCAAGTTAGCAGGTTCAGCCCTTTTGCAGCACCCCGATCTGGTGAAGTCTATCCTGACGGCGGTGGTGGCAGCAGTGGACGTTCCTGTCACGCTTAAGATTCGTACGGGCTGGGCTCCAGAACACCGTAACTGCGTAGAAATTGCCCAACTGGCTGAAGATTGTGGTATCCAGGCTCTGACCATACATGGACGCACTCGCGCCTGTTTGTTCAACGGAGACGCGGAATACAACAGTATTCGGGCAGTTAAGCAGAACGTTTCCATTCCGATTATCGCGAATGGCGACATTACTGACCCGCTTAAAGCCAGAGCTGTGCTCGACTATACAGGGGCTGATGCTCTGATGATAGGTCGCGCGGCTCAGGGAAGACCCTGGATCTTTCGGGAAATCCAGCACTATCTGGACACTGGGGAGTTGCTTCCTCCCCTGCCTCTGGCAGAGGTGAAGCGCTTGCTTTGTGCGCATATTCGGGAACTGCATGACTTTTACGGTCAGGCAAAGGGGTACCGAATTGCGCGGAAACACGTATCCTGGTATCTCCAGGAGCATGCTCCAAATGACCAGTTTCGGCGCACATTCAACGCCATTGAGGATGCCAGCGAACAGCTGGAGGCGTTGGAGGCATACTTCGAAAATTTTGCGTAAACAGAAATAAAGAGCTGACAGAACTATGTTCGAACAACGCGTAAATTCTGACGTACTGACCGTTTCTACCGTTAACTCTCAGGACCAGGTAACCCAAAAACCTCTGCGTGACTCGGTAAAGCAGGCACTGAAGAACTATTTTGCTCAACTGAACGGTCAGGATGTGAGTGATCTGTATGAGCTGGTATTGGCTGAAGTTGAACAGCCATTGTTGGACATGGTGATGCAATACACCCGCGGTAACCAAACGCGCGCTGCCCTGATGATGGGCATCAACCGTGGTACTCTGCGTAAGAAATTGAAAAAATACGGCATGAACTGATACTAATCAGTTAATTGCTTGTTTAAAAAGGCGCTTACCGGCATGGGGAAGCGCCTTTTTTATTGCCTGAAACAGCCCTAAAAAATCCCGCTTGTCGTTCTTTCATTAGCCGCCGTTTCGTGTATATTTCCCGCACTAAATCGGCGAAAGAGTAAACAAATACTATGTTGCGTAAATACGGCTGGCTGATCGTTTTTGCTGTTACCGTTTTCCTGTTTGATGGACTGCTGATGTTCTGGGTAGAGTTGCTCACCACCGAAGTGGATAAATGTCGCAACATGAACTCCGTTAATCCCTTAAAGCTGGTTAACTGTTCTGAGCTTGAGTAATTGATCGTCGGCGATTTTAAGCGAAACTGCCGCTATCCCCTCTAAATATCATGGATTTAAATCTCTTTGCGCCCTTTACAGACAGTGATAATGTCTCGCCCTTTCCGCCTGTTCTGTAGACAAAACACCACGCCTTAGCGTAAACGAGTTGATAACATCATGCTGGTAAGCCAATACGACCACGTCCTGGTTGTAATCTCTTTTATCGTGGCCATTCTCGCCGCGTATACCGCTCTCAATATGGCAGGACGCGTCACCAGCAGCCAGGGCAGAACCGCATGGGTGTGGCTTATCGGCGGAAGTTTTTCCATGGGTATTGGTATCTGGGCAATGCACTTCATCGGCATGCTGTCGATGGAACTCACCATGCACATGAACTATGCGCCTGGCATGACGACCCTTTCATTGCTGATCGCGTTCAGCGCATCGCTGTTCGCGCTGTGGCTGGTCAGTAAATCAGATCTCCACCAGCGTCGTTTGATCCCCGGTTCACTGGTTATGGGCGCGGGGATTTCCGCCATGCATTATACCGGCATGGCGGCATTGCAGGTTTCACCGGCTATCGTTTGGGATATGCGCTGGGTTGCGGTGTCGCTGGTGATCGCGTTTGCTGCCTCATGGGCTGCGCTGTGGCTGACCTTCCGTTTGCGCGACGAAGCCGCGCAGGTTGCGCAAAGGCGCGCAGGGGCCGCCATTTTGATGGGCCTGGCGATTGCCGGAATGCACTATACGGGGATGCAGGCCGCCGTTTTCCCTGATCAGCACGCCATGATGCATACCGGCGTCAACGGCAACTGGCTGGCGATCCTTGTCAGCGTTGTCGCCCTCTCTATTCTTGGCATCACTTTGCTGGTCTCGATGCTGGATGCCCGCCTGCAGGCGCGTACTTCACTACTTGCTCTGTCGCTTGCGGAAGCCAACCGCGAGCTGGCGCAACTGGCGCTCCATGATACCCTCACGCGCTTACCTAACCGCGTGTTGCTGGAAGACCGGCTGGATCAGGCAATACGCAAAGCCAGACGGGAAGGCACGTTTTTTACCCTGATGTTTATGGACCTGGATGGTTTCAAAGCGGTAAACGACGCCTACGGACATGACGTGGGAGATCGCCTGCTGATTGCCGTGACTGAACGCCTGAAATCTCCGCTGAAGGGGCAATATACGCTGGCACGCATTGGCGGGGATGAATTTGTCCTGCTGGCAGAAGTGAGCGCGCCGGACGAGGCGGCATCGCTTGCCAGCGAACTGGTGCGCGTGGTGGATCGGCCATTTGCCCTTGAGCCTTATGAACTGATGGTCACGCTGAGCGTTGGCATCGCCCTCTTTCCCCATGATGGCGAAAATGAGCGCGAACTGATGTTTAACGCTGATGCGGCCATGTATCACACAAAACGCGTGGGACGTAACGGTTATCACTTTTTCCAGCCCTCAATGAATACGCTGGCACAGGCACAGTTACAGCTGGTGAATGATTTATGGCAGGCACTCGAGCGCAACGAGCTGCGTTTACTCTATCAGCCTAAATTTCATGCGCCCACCGGACCGGTGGTCGGCTTCGAAGCCCTGCTGCGCTGGCAGCACAGCAAACGTGGGCTGTTAACGCCTGACATATTCCTGCCGCTGGCGGAAAAAACCGGGCTGATTATTCCGGTGGGAAACTGGGTGATTGATGAGGCGTGCCGGCAGCTGCAGGAATGGCATCAACAGGGAAATACCTCATGGTCGATGGCGGTCAATTTGTCCACTCTGCAATTTGAGCAACCCGGGTTGGTAGAACATGTGATGGACTGTCTGCATCGCTATCAGATTGCACCCGGGGATTTGATCCTCGAAGTCACCGAAACGACGGCGATGAGCAATCCCGAAGAGAGCGTGCGCATACTGACAGAGCTGACGCGCGCGGGTGTTAAAGCGTCCATAGACGATTTTGGTACCGGCTACTCCAGCCTGCTGTATCTCAAACGTCTGCCCGCCTGTGAGCTGAAAATCGATCGCGCTTTTGTGAAAGAGCTTAACGGTGATGGAGACGATGCCACTATCGTTTCTGCCATTGTGGCACTGGCGAAAACACTGGATCTGAAAATTGTCGCTGAAGGCGTTGAAACCGAGGCGCAACAGGCCTTCCTGACGAAACTAGGTTGCAATACTCTTCAGGGTTTCCTGCTTGGCAAGCCGGTGTCTGCGCATGAAGCTGCACAGCTTGGTCGCGCCGCCGAATAAAAAAGGCCCCGCTCTGTGAAAACAGGGCGGGGCCGCTTAGCCGTTATCAGGCTTTCTTGGTGAAATACTGCCTTACTACCACGAAGAATACCGGCACAAAGAAGATCGCCAGCAGCGTGGCGGTCAGCATGCCTCCCAGCACGCCGGTGCCAACGGCATTCTGCGCGCCGCTGCCTGCGCCCGAGCTTATGACCAGCGGCATCACGCCCAGAATAAACGCCAGCGATGTCATCAGGATCGGCCTAAGCCGCATACGCACGGCGTCCAGCGTGGCTTCAATGACGCCCTTACCTTCTTTATCCATCAGATCCTTAGCAAACTCGACGATCAAAATGGCATTTTTCGCCGACAACCCAATGGTGGTTAACAGGCCCACCTGGAAATAGACGTCGTTATTCAGGCCTCGTATCATCGCCGCCAGTAACGCGCCAATCACACCAAGCGGTACCACCAGCATGACGGAGAACGGAATCGACCAGCTCTCATATAATGCCGCCAGACACAGGAACACGACAATCAGCGAAATGGCATATAACGCCGGAGCCTGATTGCCGGATAAACGCTCCTGATACGACATGCCCGTCCAGTCGTAACCGATACCCGCGGGTAATTGGGACGCCATCTGCTCCATTAACAGCATGGCATCCCCGGAGCTTTTGCCGGGCGCGGCTTCACCCAGGATCTCCATGGATGGCAGACCATTAAAACGTTCAAGTCGTGGCGAGCCATATACCCAGCTTGAGGTGGTGAACGCCGAGAACGGCGTCATTTCTCCGTTGCTGCTACGCACATAAAGGTTATTGATGTCCCCCGGCAGCATGCGGAACTTTGCATCAGCCTGCACGTAAACTTTTTTCACGCGCCCATGATCGATAAAGTCATTCACGTAGGCGCCGCCCAGCGCGATCGAAATGGTCTGGTTAATATCGGAAAGATCGATACCCAGCGCCTGGGCTTTTTCGATGTCCACGTCAAGTTTGAACTGTGGCGTATCTTCGAGGCCGTTAGGACGTACGCGGACTAACTTATCGGGATGCTGCCGCGCCTGTTCCAATAACTGGTTACGTGCTTTTGTCAGTGCATCATGTCCGAGGTTGGCCTGATCGATAAGCTCGAAGTCAAAACCCGTCGCGGTACCAAGCTCAACAATCGGCGGCAGGTTAAACGGGAATATTTGCCCATCATGAATGCGGCTGAACGCTTTAGTGGCGCGTGCAACAATGCCCTCTACCCCATTCTCTTTGCCTTTACGCTCTTCCCAGGGCTTGAGGCTGATAAAAGCCATCCCTGAGTTCTGCCCTTGCCCGCTGAAGCTAAAACCGTTGACCGTCAGCACCGAATTCACGTTCGTTTTTTCATCATTGAGGTAATACGCCGTCACCTGGTCGAGCACTTTTTGCGTACGTCCCTGAGTTGCCCCTGCCGGCAGTTGCACCATGGTCATGAATACGCCCTGATCTTCGTCAGGCAAAAAGGAGGTCGGTAAACGCAAAAACAGGACGCCCATGCCTACCACGATCAGGGCATATACCAGCAGATAGCGCCCGGTACGTCTGATAATGCCGCTGACGCTGTCGGTATAATGACTGGTGCAGCGTTCAAAAAGACGGTTGAACCAGCCAAAAAAGCCTTTTTTGTCACCATGGGTATGGGGATCAACAGGCTTAAGCAGCGTGGCGCACAGCGCAGGCGTGAGGATAAGCGCAACCAGCACCGATAACGCCATTGCTGAAACGATAGTGATCGAGAACTGGCGGTAAATTTCACCCGTTGAGCCGCCAAAAAACGCCATGGGAATGAAAACTGCTGACAGCACCATGGCGATGCCCACCAGCGCACCCTGAATTTGCGCCATGGATTTCTGCGTGGCTTCTTTGGGGGGAAGGTGATCCTCCACCATCACACGCTCGACGTTCTCCACCACGACGATGGCGTCATCCACCAGCAGACCGATGGCCAGCACCATCCCAAACATGGTAAGGGTGTTAATCGAATAACCGAAGGCTGACAGGACAGCAAAGGTACCCAGCAATACGACCGGCACGGCGATAGTCGGGATCAGCGTGGCGCGGATATTTTGCAGGAACAGGTACATCACCAGGAAAACCAGAATGATGGCTTCGAACAGCGTTTTGATCACTTCGTGAATCGAGATCTGCACGAAAGGCGTGGTGTCATAAGGATAAACGACCTTCATCCCCTGAGGAAAAAACGGGGAAAGTTCCTCTAACCTGGCCTTAATGGCGCTGGCGGTATCGAGGGCATTGGCACCGGTCGCCAGCTTGATGCCTATTGCCGCCGCATCCTGACCGTTGATTTTGGTGACGGTATTGTAGTTCTCACCGCCCAGTTCAACACGGGCCACATCTTTCAGGCGGACCTGTGAGCCGTCTGGATTGACGCGTAACGTGACGTTGCCGAACTGCTCCGGATCTTTCAGACGCGTTTGCGCAATGATAGAGGCATTAAGCTGCTGATTGGGAACAGAGGGCGTGCCCCCGAGTTGCCCGGCGGCAATCTGATCATTTTGTACTTTGAGCTGGCTGACCACATCCACCGGTGTCAGGTGGAATTTATTCAGCATATCGGCATTAAGCCAGATACGCATCGCGTACTGGGCACCGAAAAGCTGCACATCACCGACGCCGTTAGTACGGCTGATGGCATCTTTTATGTTAGAGGCGACGTAATCGGAAATATCATCCTGATTGAGGTTTTTGTTATCCGAAGTAAACCCTACGACCATCAGGAAGCTGCTGCTGGCCTTCTCAACACTGATCCCCTGCTGCTGGACTTCCTGAGGTAAAAGCGGCATTGCCAGCTGCAGTTTGTTCTGCACCTGTACCTGAGCAATATCCGGCTCGGTACCTGATTTAAACGTCAGCGTAACCGTCACGCCACCCGCAGAATCACTGGTAGACGACATGTACATCAGGTTATCGATGCCATTCATGTTCTGCTCAATAACCTGGGTGACGGTATCCTGCACGGTTTGGGCATCGGCCCCTGGATAGGAAGCGCTGATAGCGATAGCAGGCGGTGCAATAGTCGGATATTGCGCCACAGGTAATTGCATGATTGCTAATCCACCCGCAATCATCAATATGATCGACAGCACCCAGGCAAAAATCGGACGATCAATAAAAAACTTAGACATTTTTTACGACTCTCACTGCGTAGATGCAATTACTGCACGGCGGGTTTTGGCTCATCGGCTAAAACAGGCGCGATAGTTACACGAGTGCCCGGGCGCGCACGTTGCAAGCCACTGACGATGACCTGGTCGCCCTCTTTCAGCCCTTCAGAAATGAGCCACTTATCGCCGATCGCCTGTGTCGCGACGACATTGCGCTGCTCCGCCTGACTTTTTTCGTTCACCACCATCACGGTGGCATCGCCACGCGCATTACGCGTCACGCCCTGCTGGGGAACCAGGATGGCTGTTGGCTGAATACCTTCATCCAGACGCGCGCGCACAAACATTCCCGGCAGCAACGTATGATCGGGATTAGGGAAAACCGCACGGATAGTGATCGAACCGGTGCTTTCATCGACAGTAATATCGGAGAAGGCCAGCGACCCTTTTAACGGATAGGCCTGGCCATTTTCCGCGATCAGTTCAACTTCCGCTTTGCCGTCCTCTCTGCGCAGATTACCCTGCTCGACCGCCTGTTTCAGACGCATAAAGTCCCGGCTGGACTGTGTAACATCGACATAAATCGGATCGATCTGCTGTACGGTAGCAAGCGCCGTTGTCTGACCATTCGTTACCAGCGCCCCTTCGGTTACGGCTGATTTGCCAATGCGCCCGCTAATAGGTGAACTGACGCGGGTATAGGCCAGATTGATGCGCGCCGTCTCGACTGCGGCTTTTGCGGCCTGTACGCTGGCATCCGCCTGGCGTGCACTGGCAACCGCGGTGTCATATTCCTGACGGCTGACATACTGCGTCCCCACCAGTGGCACATAACGTTTCACCGTTAAATGCGCAATATTGGCGGCCGCTTCAGCTTTCGCTAATTCGCCCTGTGCGCTTGATAAGGCTGCCTGATAGGTTGCCGGATCGATCTGATACAGCGACTCTCCGGCGGTAATATCGTTTCCTTCAACAAAATTACGCTTAAGAATAATGCCGCTCACCTGCGGGCGTACTTCTGCAATACGAAATGCTTCGGTTCGTCCGGGTAATTCTGTCGTCACCGCCAGAGGGGCGGTTTTAACCTGCCAGACGCTAACTTCCGGGTCAGGTATTTTAGCCGGCGCGTTTTCATTATCGTTGCAACCGCTAAGTAAGCCGATTGCCATTATAATGACGGACGAAAGGCGAATACATTCACCAAATTTATTCATTGCAGTTCCTCAAAGCACAATGCGCGCCATGCGCCGCAAAGCAGGTAGAAAATAAAACCAGCGGGTCGGGTATCCTACAAATAATCCGCTATTGGTGTAAATGACACCACCGCTGAAGCCAGAAATAATGGCACTTAAAACTAAAAAATACGTTTAATATTGGCACGCCACCGTGGGCAATTCGCTTAATATATAAATAAGCCGAATGTCATTATTCATATATATTTATTTAATAAATATATTCATAGCGTATTAACAAAACGTCGCCGAATAACAACAAAGAAAACCGGTACAAAAAATATCGCTAATAATGTTGCCGATACCATGCCGCCCATTACGCCGGTTCCCACCGCGTTTTGCGCGCCGCTGCCCGCACCCGTACTGAGTACCAACGGCATAACGCCGAGGATAAAAGCCAGCGAAGTCATGAGGATCGGTCGTAAACGCATTTTTACTGCTTCCAGGGTGGCGTCGATTAAGCTTTTACCTTCTTTATCCATCAGATCCTTGGCAAACTCGACGATAAGGATGGCGTTTTTTGCCGACAGACCGATGGTAGTCAGCAGACCTACCTGGAAATAAACGTCATTACTCAGACCACGCCAGCTGGCAGCCAACAATGCGCCTACTACCCCAAGCGGTACCACCAGCATGACGGAAAACGGGATCGACCAGCTTTCATAGAGTGCAGCCAGGCACAGAAACACAACCATTAGTGAGATTGCGTACAGCGCCGGAGCCTGGTTGCCGGATAAACGTTCCTGATAGGACATGCCTGTCCAGTCAAAGCCAATCCCATTGGGAAGCGTGGCAGCGAAGTCTTCCATCATCTTCATTGCCTCCCCGCTACTTTTACCGGGAGCGGCCTCTCCCAGTATTTCCATTGAGGGTAAGCCGTTATAGCGCTCCAGACGCGGCGATCCCTGGATCCAGTTGGCGCTGGTGAAGCTTGAAAAAGGCACCATTTCGCCGTGACGGCTACGTACGAACCAGTGATTGATATCATCTGGCATCATGCGATAAGGCGCGTCGGCCTGGGCATAGACCTTTTTCACTCGGCCATTATCAACGAAGTCATTCACATAGGTGCTGCCCAGCGCTGTGGCAATGGTCTTATTGATATCAGCCAGCGAGACGCCGAGCGCCTGCGCCTTCTCCTGATCGACATTCAGTTTGAACTGCGGCATATCTTCCAGACCGTTAGGCCGGGTTCGTACCAGCAAATCCGGACGCTGCGCCACTTTCTTCAGCAGTTCATTGCGTGCTCGGGTTAATTCCACATGTCCCAACCCTGCCTGATCGATCAGCTCGAAGTCGAATCCCGTAGCCGTACCCAGTTCTGTGATGGCGGGAAGATTAAACGCAAATACCATTCCATCTTTGATACTGCGAAAAGCATGCGTGGCGCGCGCAACTATTGCTTCAACGCGATTTTCCTCACCTTCACGCTGCGCCCAGTCGGTTAAGCGTATAAACGCCAGACCGTTATTTTGCCCTTTGCCGTTAAGCCCAAACCCCGTTACCGTAAATACAGAATCCACATTATTTTTCTCATTCGTCAGGTAGTAACGGGTTACTTCCTGCATGATTGATTCTGTACGCGCCTGGGCGGCACCAGCTGGCAGGGTGACCATGGTCAGAAAAACGCCCTGATCCTCTTCGGGTAAAAAAGAGGTCGGCAACCGTATGAATAAACAGGCCATTCCCACCACAATCACCAGGTATAGCGCCATATAGCGTCCGGTACGGCTTAACAGTTTCTGGACGCTACCGGTATAGTGATCGGTGCTGCGTTCAAAAAGCCGATTGAACCAGCCAAAAAGGCGGTTAGCGGAGGTATGCCCCCCATGTGTGGCGGGTTTTAACAGGGTGGCACAGAGCGCAGGCGTTAAAATAAGCGCTACCAGCACGGATAAAGCCATGGCAGAAACAATAGTGATTGAGAACTGCCGGTAGATCACCCCAGTGGAACCGCCAAAAAAGGCCATCGGAACGAATACCGCGGACAGCACCATGGCGATCCCTACCAGCGCGCCCTGAATCTGTGCCATCGATTTTTGCGTCGCCTCTTTTGGTGGCAACCCCTCATCAGCCATGACGCGTTCGACGTTTTCCACCACGACGATGGCATCATCCACCAGCAGACCGATGGCTAAGACCATGCCAAACATGGTCAGCGTATTAATCGAGTAGCCGAAAGCTGCCAGTATGGCGAACGTACCCAGCAGTACCACTGGTACCGCAATTGTAGGAATGAGGGTGGCGCGTAAATTCTGCAAAAACAGATACATGACAAGAAACACCAGCACGATAGCCTCAAACAGCGTTTTGAAGACTTCGCGGATGGAGATCTTGATAAAAGGGGTAGTGTCGTAGCTGTAAACCAGCTTCAGTCCATGGGGGAAATAGGGCTGCAGGTGGGCCATCTGCTGCTTGACCGCATCTGCCGCATCAAGCGCGTTCGCGCCTGTAGCGAGCTTAATACCCAGGCCTGCTGAAGGTTTACCGTTATAGCGGGCAATAACATTGTAGTTCTCGCCGCCCAACTCGATTCGGGCAACGTCTTTCAACTGGACCCGTGCGCCACTGGACAACACTTTTAACGTAATGCGGCCAAACTGCTCCGGTGTGCGCAGCCGCGTTTGAGCAATGATAGAGGCGTTGATCTGCTGACTGGCAACAGAGGGCGTGCCACCCAGCTGACCCGCGGCAATCTGGCTGTTTTGGGCTTTGATCTGATTGACCACATCAACGGTGGTCAACTGGTATTCATTCAGCTTGTTCGGATCTATCCAGATGCGCATTGCGTATTGCGCGCCGAAGAGCTGCACGTCACCCACGCCTTCAGTACGACTGACGGGGTCCTTGATAGTTGATGAAATAAAATCGGCAATATCATCCTGCGTCATACTGCCGTCTTCCGAAATAAAGCCCATTACCATCAAAAAGGTACTGCTCGATTTTTTAACGTTGATGCCCTGTTGCTGCACTTCCTGCGGTAATAATGGCATGGCGAGTTGCAGTTTGTTCTGCACCTGTACCTGAGCAATATCGGCATCGGTACCAGATTTAAAGGTCAGGGTGACAGAGACGCTACCGGCGGAGTCACTGGTAGACGACATATACATCAGGTTATCCAGGCCATTCATATTTTGTTCGATCACCTGGGTGACGGTATCCTGAACCGTTTGTGCGTCGGCGCCCGGATAAGTCGCATTTATGGCAATAGCGGGTGGTGCAATAGTGGGATATTGTGCGACAGGGAGGTTGATGACTGCCAGCGCCCCGGCCAGCATTAAAATAATCGCCAGCACCCAGGCGAATATAGGCCGATCAATAAAGAACTTTGCCATGGTAGCGGTTCACCTTATCTCTGTTCGCATTCACCGACCCGCGTCAGCACTTAAAATAAAAAATGCTCTTTATATTTATGCGATGAATATAAAGAGAGTAACAATAAAAATAGACACGTCATGTTGAATGAACGCAAAAAAAATGCAAGGATACAAAATCATTTTTTGCGGATATTTCATTTAGAAAATGTAAACCACCATTCATCACAGTTATTAATCATGGTAAAAAGAACGAAAGAGGATGCGTTAAAAACACGGCAGTTATTAATTGACACTGCTATTTTAACCTTTGCTCAACGCGGTTTTTCTGGCACATCACTGGATGATATAGCACGCGCAGCTAAAGTAACGCGGGGCGCTATCTACTGGCATTTTGAAAATAAATCACAATTATTTAACGCTATCTGGCAAGAACAATTACCACTGCGAGATAAGATTGCCGATAAAGTTAAGTTACATTCAGATGCGCCTGCCGAAATAATATTACGACAATCGCTCATAGAAGGCATGCGGCTCATTGCCCGGGATCCGCGGGAGCAGGCGCTGGTGGAAATTCTTTACCATAAATGCGAGTTTACAAAAGATCTTACGGCAGAAACTGAAATACGCGAGCGCCTGCTGTTTAATCATGACAATGTTGCACTAATGTTGAAACGCTGCGTTACAGAAAACTCCACGTTTCTGAATAATGATATCGAACTGGCTGTTATTATTATTCAGGCCTATTTGAGTGGAATTATCAAAAACTGGCTAATGTCCGATAAAAGCTTTGACCTCGATAAACTCGCCCCGGCGCTGGTGGACGGCCTACTGGCATCCCTTCGCATGACGTTTGTCCCTCTTCCCTGTGCAGCTTCATCTGCGAAGACATCCTCTATTTCTCCATAATCTGTCTATTGTGATGCTTTTTCTCCATGCTTTTTACATTCGACATGCTTTGTAAAACTCCAGCCACAGGTGGCTCTGGGATCAGGTGTAGAATAAGCGCATTCACATAGAAGAGGTAATTGTGATCATGAAAAAGTTAATCGCCATTGCACTGCTGTCTTCCGTCCTGGCCGGGTGTGCTCACGATTCCCCCTGTGTACCCGTTTATGACGATCAGGGCCGTCTCGTCCATACCAATACCTGCGTGAAAGGCACCACGCAGGATAACTGGGAAACCGCAGGTGCTATCGCAGGCGGTGCCGCAGCCATTGCAGGCGTAACCCTCGGTATTGTCGCACTCACTAAATAATACCTTCCGCAGGCGTACCGATGTACGCCTGCTTTTTTGCTCCCGCCCGGTGCAATTCGCCAACATTGTTAAAATTATCCATTACTTTGGATCATTATTTCCCCCTGCCTTCCTGTATAAGTCATTCACCCCACCAATGGTTCGTCTGCTATGAATTTATTTTGCTCTGATTTGTGGCACAGGTTTTAATTTCGCACCAATCCAGTGCGCTGATTTTATTTTTCCCTGTCTACACTCTCCTTATTACGGGCGTTCTTCATTAATTCCATCGCGCGTAAAACCTGGCACTACCTTTGCTTTATAAAGTATGGCCAAAGCCACAGACAGGTTTCAGGCGTTTCCCGGACGCCTTCTTATAACGATAATTTCGCCACACAGGATGCATTATGAAAAAGATGATGATCGCCAGCCTGGCCGCTGCCGGCGCGCTGTTTGCTGTTGTTAATCAGGCGCATGCTGGCGCAACTCTGGATGCAGTAAAGAAGAAAGGGTTTGTACAGTGCGGTATCAGTGATGGACTGCCAGGTTTCTCTTATGCAGACGCCAACGGTAAATTTAGCGGTATTGACGTGGACGTTTGCCGGGGCGTTGCTGCTGCCGTTTTCGGCGATGATACAAAAGTAAAATATACTCCGCTGACGGCAAAAGAGCGCTTCACGGCGTTGCAGTCTGGCGAGGTCGATGTTCTTTCCCGTAATACGACCTGGACCTCCTCCCGTGACTCTGGCATGGGCATGTCGTTTACCGGTGTGACCTATTATGACGGCATCGGCTTCCTGACCCACAATAAAGCGGGTCTTAAAAGCGCCAAAGAACTTGATGGTGCCACAGTTTGCATCCAGGCTGGCACCGATACCGAACTGAACGTGGCGGATTATTTCAAATCCAACAAAATGAACTACACCCCGGTTACCTTCGACCGTTCTGATGAATCGGCAAAAGCGCTTGAATCTGGCCGTTGCGATACGCTGGCTTCTGACCAGTCTCAGCTGTATGCCTTGCGCATCAAACTGAGCACGCCGGGTGAATGGATCGTGCTGCCGGAAGTGATCTCTAAAGAGCCGCTGGGTCCGGTGGTGCGCCGTGGCGACGATGAGTGGTTCTCTATTGTTCGCTGGACGCTGTTCGCCATGCTGAACGCGGAAGAGATGGGTATCACCTCTAAAAACGTCGATGAGAAAGCGGCGAATCCGGCAACGCCTGATATGGCGCACCTGCTGGGTAAAGAAGGGGATTATGGTAAAGATCTGAAGCTGGATAACAAATGGGCTTACAACATTATCAAGAAAGTCGGTAACTACGCAGAAGTATTCGAACGCAACGTCGGCTCAGAAAGCCCACTGAAAATCAAACGTGGCCAGAACAACCTCTGGAATAACGGCGGTATTCAGTACGCTCCGCCCGTGCGCTAAGACCTGACGTTTTTGTGTCTTGCAGTAACGGACACCGCGTATGCGGTGTCCGGTCCAGAGTTATGGCTATCGAGGTTTTCTTATGTCCCATCGCCGCCCAACCGTTAAAGGATCGATATCCTTCTCTAACCCCGCGGTTCGCGCCTGGCTGTTTCAGGTTATCGCTGTACTGGCTGTCATCAGCGTGGCGATCTATTTGATACACAATACCGTTACCAATCTTAGCAATCGCGGCATCACCTCAGGATTTGCCTTCCTTGATCGCAGCGCCGGGTTTGGCATTGTTCAGCATCTTATCGATTATGAGCAGGGCGATACTTATGGCCGGGTTTTTCTGGTCGGTTTGCTTAACACGCTGCTGGTATCGGCGCTGTGTATTGTTTTTGCCTCATTTCTGGGCTTCTTCCTGGGACTGGCGCGCCTGTCTGAAAACTGGCTGCTGCGCAAACTGTCGACGATCTATATTGAGACGTTCCGTAATATCCCCCCGTTGTTACAGATCTTCTTCTGGTACTTCGCGGTCCTGCGTAATCTGCCAGGGCCTCGTCAGGCAGTAAGCGCGTTCGATCTGGCCTTCCTCAGCAATCGTGGACTTTACATTCCGGCACCGCAGTTTGGTGAGGGGCTGTTGGCGTTTATTGTCGCTATCGTACTGGCGGGAGTCGCATCAACAGGACTTTTTCGCTTCAATAAAACACATCAGATCAAAACCGGGCAGCTGCGCCGCACGTGGCCAGTGGCGCTGGGGCTTTTCATTGCATTACCCCTGATAGCACAGGGGATCTTCGGTGCCGCTCTGCACTGGGATGTACCGGAACTGCGGGGTTTTAACTTCCGTGGCGGAATGGCGCTGATCCCGGAACTGGCGGCCCTGACGCTGGCCCTGTCGGTCTATACCTCAGCATTTATTGCCGAGATTATCCGCGCCGGTATCCAGTCAGTGCCGCACGGACAACATGAAGCAGCGCGCTCACTGGGCCTGCCTCATCCCGTTACGCTACGTCAGGTGATTATTCCGCAGGCGCTGCGGGTGATCATCCCGCCGTTAACCAGTCAGTATCTCAATATCGTCAAAAACTCCTCGTTAGCGGCGGCGATTGGCTATCCGGATATGGTGTCGCTTTTTGCAGGGACAGTACTTAACCAGACTGGCCAGGCGATTGAAACCATCGCTATTACCATGTCGGTTTACCTGATTATCAGCCTCGGGATTTCGTTGCTGATGAATATCTATAACCGCCGCATTGCGCTGATTGAACGCTAAGGATCCATGATGACAAAAGCGATCTTGTCTCACCCGTCGCGTCCGGTCAGTACCGGAACGGGGCGCTATTTACTCTGGGCGCGTAAAAACCTGTTTTCCAGCTGGTCCAATACGCTGCTGACGCTGTTCTGCCTGTGGCTTATGTGGGAGTTAATCCCCCCTCTGCTTAACTGGGTTTTATTTCAGGCCAACTGGACGGGGACAACCCGCGCGGATTGTACTAAAGCCGGTGCCTGCTGGGTGTTTATCCATCAGCGGTTTGGCCAGTTTATGTATGGCCTTTACCCGCATGAACAGCGTTGGCGTATTAACGTGGCGTTGATTGTGGGCCTGCTCTCAATCGTCCCGATGTTTATGAAAGCTCTGCCAAAACGTGGCCGCTATATTGCCTGCTGGGCGGTGATCTATCCGGTGGTTGTCTGGTGTCTGCTGTATGGCGGCTTCCTGGGGCTGGAACGGGTTGAAACCCGTCAGTGGGGCGGATTAACACTGACGTTGATTATTGCCTCTGTAGGTATCGCCGGTGCCCTGCCATTAGGCATTTTGCTGGCCTTAGGCCGGCGTTCAGCAATGCCGGTGGTGCGGATCCTGTCGGTGGTATTTATTGAATTCTGGCGTGGCGTGCCGCTCATCACCGTGCTGTTTATGTCATCGGTGATGCTGCCGCTGTTTATGTCGGAAGGAACCAGCATTGATAAGCTTATCCGGGCGCTGGTCGGCGTTGTGCTGTTTCAGTCAGCTTATGTGGCTGAGGTAGTACGCGGGGGTCTTCAGGCATTACCAAAAGGTCAGTACGAAGCCGCGGAGTCACTGGCCCTCGGTTATTGGAAAACGCAGGGGCTGGTGATCCTGCCCCAGGCACTGAAGATGGTGATACCGGGTCTGGTTAACACCATTATTGCGCTGTTCAAAGATACCAGCCTGGTGATCATCATCGGCCTGTTTGATCTGTTCAGCAGCGTGCAGCAGGCCACTGTCGATCCCGCATGGCTGGGAATGTCGACTGAGGGCTATGTCTTTGCCGCACTGGTTTACTGGATCTTCTGTTTTAGCATGTCACGCTACAGCCAGCATCTGGAGAAGCGTTTCAATACCGGGCGTACAGCGCACTGAGGAAAAACATGAGCAATACAATTATGCAGTCTGACGATGCGATGATTACCCTCGACAAGGTGAATAAATGGTACGGGCAGTTTCATGTACTGAAAGATATTAACCTGCAGGTCAAACAAGGTGAACGTATCGTCCTTTGCGGTCCGTCGGGTTCGGGGAAATCCACTACCATCCGCTGTATCAATCATCTGGAAGAGCATCAGCAAGGCCGGATTGTCGTGGATGGTATTGAGCTTAACGAAGACATTCGTAATATCGAAAAGGTGCGCCAGGAAGTAGGAATGGTGTTTCAGCACTTTAACCTGTTTCCGCATTTGACCGTTCTGCAGAACTGCACGCTGGCACCGATTTGGGTACGTAAAATGCCGAAGAAGGAGGCGGAAGCCCTGGCGATGCATTACCTGGAACGTGTGCGCATCGCTGAACATGCGCATAAATTTCCGGGGCAGATATCCGGAGGACAGCAGCAGCGCGTGGCTATTGCCCGCTCGCTGTGTATGAAGCCAAAAATCATGCTTTTCGATGAGCCCACTTCGGCCCTCGATCCTGAAATGGTTAAAGAAGTGCTGGATACGATGATTGGTCTGGCCGAGTCGGGCATGACCATGCTCTGCGTAACCCATGAGATGGGTTTTGCCCGCACCGTTGCAGATCGGGTGATCTTTATGGATCGCGGCGAAATCGTTGAGCAAGCACCGCCAGACGCGTTCTTCGCTAACCCCAAATCAGAGCGTACAAGAGCGTTTTTATCGCAGGTGATCCATTAATTTGCAGTTCATTGCAGCACAGTTGGCTTTGTGAGCAGCTGTGCTGTGTTTTCAAAAGAAATAGATAGCAAAAAGCCCAGTCTTTCGACTGGGCTTTTTGCTTTATTTGATGCCTGGCAATTCCCTACTCTCGCATGGGGAGACCCCACACTACCATCGGCGCTACGGCGTTTCACTTCTGAGTTCGGCATGGGGTCAGGTGGGACCGCCGCGCTAGTGTCGCCAGGCAAATTCTTTTCTAAGTGCCGAACTATCAACCGCTTTAAAACTGGTGCTGATACCCAGAGTCGAACTGGGGACCTCACCCTTACCAAGGGTGCGCTCTACCAACTGAGCCATATCAGCACGCTTTATTTGATGCCTGGCAGTTCCCTACTCTCGCATGGGGAGACCCCACACTACCATCGGCG
>Ga0302349_1000554_pt1 | contig 41734 bp, 40 predicted proteins | sample PhyAR1_FD_202176 | JGI IMG/M metagenome (GOLD analysis project Ga0302349, IMG submission 202176) | Leaf surface microbial communities from alfalfa plants in UC Gill Tract Community Farm, Albany, California, United States - DLSL A.R1... | ecosystem: Host-associated > Plants > Phyllosphere >... | reverse complement strand
GACTCGGGACATGTCTATTCTCCAAAAATCAAATCAGCTCGAGCTTCGTATAGGGTATGGCCGCCTCGTCAGGCTTTTAGAGCCCATCTCAGCAAACTTCATACTGAGGAGACTCTCGTCATCAGGTAGAAACCACACATCAGGTCAGAAACCTGCTGAGATAGGCTCTTGCGCCAAACCCAAGATTCTCAAAGGTGGCGTAGTATACGCTCTGAAGCGTAAGTGCTCAAGTCCCGAACAGCTAAAGATCCCACAAGGATCGCGAAAAAATCGCTTAAAGCCATCCGCGCTCGGCAAAAGAGACGCATTCACCCCGACCGATCACCAAATGATCGAGCACTCGGATCTCCAATAACTGGCAGGCTTTCACCACCTGTTCAGTTATCAAACGGTCGGCATGACTGGGTTCAGCCTTACCCGAGGGGTGATTATGCGCGAGAATCAGCGCGGCGGCATTAGCCTTCAACGCTTCACGCACAATTTCTCTCGGGTAGACGACGACGCTGCTGATGGTACCAGCAAACATCTCCTGATGGCGAATAACCCGATGCTGATTGTCTAAAAACAATACCAAAAAGACCTCTCGCTCACGATGCGCCAGCAGGCTTTGCAGATAATGCTGGGTGACGCGCGGGTTAAGCATGGCGTTTTCCTGCGAGAGATGGCTGGAAAAGAAGCGAAGCGCCAGCTCGGCAATCGCCTGCAGCTGCGTATAGCTGGCGTCGCCCAGGCCTTTTTGACTGCAAAACGCCTGATGATCGGCCGACATCAGATGGTAAAGCGAGCCGAATCGGCGCAGCAGCTGCTCCGCCAGCTGCATTACGTGCACGCCGGGCAACCCGGTGCGCAAGAAAATGGCCAACAGCTCTGCGTCGGACAGCGCCGCGGCCCCCTGCATCAACAGCTTTTCACGCGGCGCCAGCGCGCCCGGCCAGCACGCCACAGTCGGGTTGCTCATCGTGTTCCTCCCTGAAAGGGCTACAGCATGCCATGCGCCCCCCGGCGCGTTCGACAGATGTTTGATAACATTGCGAAGTGTTTCGCAAAGCACAATGTAACGCCCTGCAGCCATTGCGGAATCGCTCACCTGAACGGCGGATATGCTAAAATGGCGCATCTTTCGGCTTTCAATCGGACAATGATGATGACGGGACTTTCCGGCAAACATATTGTGCTTGGCATCAGCGGCGGCATCGCCGCCTACAAATGCCCAGAGCTGGTGCGCCGCCTGCGCGACAGGGGCGCGGAAGTGCGCGTGGTGATGACCCACGCCGCCAAGGCGTTCATTACGCCGCTGACGCTGCAGGCCGTTTCCGGCCACCCGGTGTCCGACGATCTGTTGGATCCCGCCGCCGAAGCCGCCATGGGCCACATCGAACTCGGCAAATGGGCGGATCTGGTGATTCTGGCGCCGGCGACCGCCGATCTGCTGGCGCGCGTCGCCGCCGGCATGGCCAACGATCTGCTGACTACCGTCTGCCTGGCGACCGACGCCCCTATCGCCGCCGCCCCCGCCATGAACCAGCAGATGTATCGCGCCGCCGCCACGCAGGCCAACCTGCAAACGCTGCAGGCGCGCGGCATGCTGCTCTGGGGGCCGGACAGCGGCAGCCAGGCCTGCGGCGACGTTGGCCCGGGCCGCATGCTGGATCCGCTGGACATCGTCGAGCTGGCGAACGGTCATTTCTCCGCCCCGCAGGATCTGCAACATTTGCAGGTTATGATCACCGCCGGCCCGACGCGCGAAGCGCTGGATCCGGTACGCTTCATCAGCAATCACAGCTCCGGCAAAATGGGCTTCGCCATCGCCCGCGCCGCCGCCGCCCGCGGCGCGCAGGTGACGCTGATCGCCGGGCCGGTGAGCCTGCCGACGCCGCCGAAGGTCACACGCGTGGACGTCACCAGCGCGCTGGAGATGGAACAGGCGGTGCAACAGCGCGCCGCTCAGCAGCAGATTTTCATCTCCTGCGCCGCCGTAGCCGACTACCGTCCCGAGCGGATCGCCGATGAAAAAATAAAAAAACAGGGTGATGAAATCGTCCTCAAGATGGTAAAAAACCCCGATATCGTCGCCGGCGTGGCGGCGATGACCAAAAATCGACCGTTTGTCGTAGGGTTTGCCGCCGAAACCCAGAATGTGGAAGAATACGCGCGGCAAAAACTGGCGCGTAAGAAGCTGGATTTGATTTGCGCTAACGATGTATCGCTTGCAGAGCACGGGTTCAACAGCGACACCAATGCCCTGCACCTTTTTTGGCAGGATGGAGAGAAACGCCTGGCGCTGAGCGACAAGGCACTCCTTGGCCAACGTTTAATAGACGAGATAGTCAGCCGTTATGATGAAAAAAATCGACGTTAAGATCCTCGACCCGCGCATCGGTCAGGATTTCCCGCTACCGGCCTACGCAACTCCGGGCTCAGCCGGTCTCGACCTGCGCGCCTGCCTGGACAGCGCGGTGGAGCTGGCGCCGGGTGAAACCACGCTGCTGCCTACCGGTCTCGCGATCCATATCGCCGACGCCGGCCTGGCGGCGGTGATCCTGCCGCGCTCAGGCCTGGGCCATAAGCACGGCGTCGTGCTGGGCAATCTGGTCGGCCTGATCGACTCCGATTACCAGGGCCAGCTGATGGTGTCCGTTTGGAACCGCGGCCAGAAGCACTTCACCATCGAGCCGGGCGAACGCATCGCGCAGATGGTCTTCGTGCCGGTGGTGCAGGCCGAATTCAACCTGGTGGAAGAGTTCGACAGTAGCGAGCGCGGCGAAGGCGGCTTCGGCCACTCGGGGCGCCACTAAGCGCCACCCAATGCACGATGGCCGGCAGGGAAACGTCGCCTGAACCTTGCCTTTCCGGGGAGAAGGATGTCTCTGCGGCAAGGTTTTACCGCGACAATTGCAGCGCACACCAGGCAGCGCGGAAAAAGGCCGTTAAGGCCGCTGACCCCAGCATCGTAAAAAAGCTATCACATAAGCCGCACAGAGCCTGCTCTGCAGCGGCCGGTGCCCGGGTTTCCGTCAGTTAAGTTTTAGCAAGGGTCTAATCAGACATGGCAGAAAAAGAAAATACGAAAAGGAATCGGCGCGAGGAAATATTGCAGGCGTTAGCCCAGATGCTGGAATCCAGCGACGGCAGCCAGCGCATTACCACCGCCAAGCTCGCCGCAAACGTGGGTGTTTCTGAAGCTGCGCTGTACCGGCATTTCCCCAGCAAGACACGGATGTTCGACAGTCTGATCGAGTTTATCGAAGACAGCCTGATCACCCGCATCAACCTGATCTTGCAGGACGAGAAAGAGACGTTTAATCGTCTGCGCCTGATTTTACTGCTGATTCTGGGCTTTGCGGAACGTAACCCGGGGCTGACGCGCATCATGACCGGCCACGCGCTGATGTTTGAACAGGATCGCCTGCAGGGCCGCATCAACCAGCTGTTCGAACGTATCGAGGCGCAGCTGCGTCAGGTGCTGAAAGAGCGCAAATTGCGCGAAGGCAAAGGCTTCATCGTCGATGAAACGCTGTTGGCCAGCCAACTGCTGGCCTTCTGCGAAGGCATGTTGTCGCGCTATGTGCGTTCGGAATTCCGCTATCGTCCAACGCAGGAATTCGACGCCCGCTGGCCGCTATTGGCGGCACAGCTGCAATAACGAAAACGCCGGGCATGCCCGGCGTTTTTATTTATACCCCGTACTGCTCGCGGTAAGCGCGCACCGCCGCCAGGTGGTCCGCCATTTCCGGTTTCTCTTCCAGATAAGCGATCAGGTCCTTCAGCGTCACGATCGAAATCACCTTGCAGTGATAGTCGCGTTCCACTTCCTGAATGGCTGAGATATCCGCGCGGCCGCGTTCCTGACGGTCGAGGGAGATCAGCACGCCCGCCAACGAAGCGCCGCTGGCGCCGATGATTTCCATCGACTCACGGATCGCGGTACCGGCGGTGATCACATCGTCCACCAGCATCACGCGGCCCTGCAGCGGGCTGCCCACCAGCGAACCGCCCTCGCCGTGGGTCTTGGCTTCCTTGCGGTTAAAGCAGTAAGGCACGTCGCGCTCATGGTGTTCCGCCAGCGCAACCGCCGTGGTGGTGGCGATAGGAATGCCTTTATAGGCCGGGCCAAACAGCAGATCGAAATCGATGCCGGAGTCCATCAGGGCTTCGGCATAGAAGCGCCCCAACAGCGCAAGATCGCGCCCGGTATTAAACAGGCCGGCGTTGAAGAAATACGGGCTGGTGCGGCCGGATTTCAGGGTGAACTCGCCGAATTTCAATACCTGCTTGTTAAGCGCGAACTCGATAAACTGGCGCTGATAGGCTTTCATTACTGCTTCTCCTCGTCTGAATCTGCTTGGGTCTTGTCATTACTGCCGCCCGATCGGCGGGCATAAAAAAGGCGACTTCTCAGTCGCCTTGAAAAATTAGTCCGCCAGCGCCGCTTTCTGCGCCTGGAAGATGGTTTCGATGCCTCCTCGGGCCAGCGCCAATAGCGCCAACAGCTCATCGTGGCTGAACGGCTCGCCTTCGGCGGTGCCCTGCACTTCAATCATGCGGCCGTCTTCCATCATCACCACGTTCATGTCGGTTTCCGCCGCGGAATCTTCCACATACTCCAGATCGCACAGCGCTTCGCCGTTGACGATGCCGACGGAAACCGCCGCCACCATGCCCTTCATCGGATTGGCTTTCAGCTTACCGTTGGCCACCAGGGTGTTCAGCGCATCGGCCAGCGCCACGCAGGCGCCGGAGATGGAAGCGGTGCGGGTACCGCCGTCGGCCTGCAGTACGTCGCAGTCGAGAGTGATGGTGAATTCACCGAGCTTTTTCAGATCCACCGCGGCGCGCAGCGAACGGGCGATAAGGCGCTGGATCTCCAGCGTGCGGCCACCCTGTTTGCCTTTGGCGGCTTCACGGGCGTTGCGGCTGTGGGTGGAGCGCGGCAGCATGCCGTACTCGGCGGTGATCCAACCTTGCCCCTGGCCTTTCAGGAAGCGCGGAACGCCCTCTTCTACCGTGGCGGTGCACAAGACTTTGGTATCGCCAAACTCAACCAGCACTGAACCTTCAGCGTGTTTGGTATAGTGACGGGTCAGTGTCAGGGGGCGAACTTGCTGTGGTGCTCTGCCTGCAGGACGCATGGGCTCTCTCCGGCTTCAAATCAACTATTGGCTGCGCATTATACGGGCTTCGTGACGTAATGCCTATCCTGCCCGCAGCCGCGACGCTATAATCGCCCCATCTTTTCCTATTACGGGTACGCATCAATGATCCGCAGCATGACCGCCTACGCCCGGCGTGAAATCAAGGGTGAATGGGGCAGCGCAGCCTGGGAGCTGCGTTCCGTTAACCAGCGCTACTTAGAAACCTACATCCGCCTGCCGGAACAATTCCGCAGCCTGGAGCCGGTGATCCGTGAACGTATCCGTGGCCGCCTGACCCGCGGCAAAGTCGAATGCAACCTGCGTTTTGAACTGGATCCAAGCGCGCAAAGCTCGCTGATCCTGAACGAAAAACTGGCCAAACAGCTGGTCGAAGCCGCCAACTGGGTGAAAATGCAGAGCGACGAAGGGGAAATCAACCCGATCGACGTGCTGCGCTGGCCGGGCGTGATGTCCGCGCAGGAGCAGGATCTGGACGCCATCAGCGCCGAGCTGATGCAAGCGCTGGACGGCGCGCTGGATGACTTTATCGTCGCACGCGAAAGCGAAGGCGCCGCGCTGAAAACGCTGATCGAACAGCGCCTCGACGGCGTCAGCGCCGAAGTGGTCAAAGTGCGCGCCCAGATGCCGAACATCCTGCAATGGCAGCGCGAGCGCCTGGTCAGCAAGCTGGAAGAGGCGCAGGTGCAGCTGGAAAACACTCGCCTGGAGCAAGAGCTGGTGCTGATGGCGCAGCGCATCGACGTCGCAGAAGAGCTGGATCGCCTGGAAGCGCACGTGAAAGAGACGCACAACATCCTGAAGAAGAAAGAAGCCGTCGGCCGCCGCCTCGACTTTATGATGCAGGAATTCAACCGCGAATCGAACACCCTGGCCTCCAAGTCAATCAATGCCGACGTCACCGCCTCCGCCATCGAGCTGAAGGTGCTGATCGAACAGATGCGCGAGCAGATCCAGAACATCGAGTGATCCGCTCCGCACGCCATCAAGCCCGCGCCACGCGGGCTTTTTTATGGCTATAGATCAGCGATAGGCGGCCGCCTGTTCCTCACCGATCAACCCCATTGTCTGCAGTTGCACCGCAATGCTCCAGGTTGAACGCTCGAACTCATCGCTCAGCGCCTCCAGCGTCGCCCCGGCCGCATGGCTCTCGCGCAGCCGCAGTTTTTCTTCTTCCGGCCAGGGGAAGTAGGCATTGGCCGGCCGGCCCTCGGCCAGATTCTTCTGCCGCTTTTCTTCCGGCGTCAGCCTGGCTTTTTTCTGCAGTTCAGATTCACCGTCAAACTCGTCGGCCAACGCGAACAGCAGGCGGATAGCCTCCGGCGCGCAGGCCGCTGAAGCCGGTCTCAATAGCTCGCCGGTGTCGGGATTAACGCCGTTGGCCAGCGCCCTGAGCAACGTGCCGATATTCATCGTTCGTCTCCTTGTTCGATAAAATGCGCGCCGATCGCGACCGGCGCCTTGTCCAAACATGTTTCTCTTCCTCAGCCAAGAAAGCCACGCTTTGCGCCGGGAAAAATCGCCCATTGCGAGCCAGATTCCAGGCGCCTGAACGTGCGGGACGGTGGTTGCATCAGGCTGCGAGCCGGCAGGCATCATGGAAGACAGCCCACTAAGGAACGTCGGGGACTTATGAAAAACTGCCGAGCAGCGCGTGCGGATGACAATCGGCAAGATATCCCGCACGCCATAAGTATTTTGTTCTAATTATCACGCAAGGTAATGAAAGGACGGCGATGCTGTGGCTAAATGTGTTTTTTCCTGCCCGTGAACCGTACGGACCGTTTATGCCACAAATTCTGCAATTTATTATGGCCCTGGTGGTGATCATCGCCCTGGCGCTGCTGGTCAGCAATAATCGCAAGAAAATCCGCCTGCGCTATATCATCCAGCTGTTGGTGATCGAAGGCGCGCTGGCCTATTTCTTCCTGCACTCCGCCAGCGGGCTCAGCGTGATCAAACACGTCGCCGGCTTCTTCGACACTCTGCTCGCCTACGCCGCCCAAGGGTCGGAGTTCGTGTTCGGCGGCATGAGCAAAGATGGCTTGGCGTTTATCTTCCTCGGCGTTTTGTGCCCTATCATCTTTATTTCCGCCCTGATCGGCATTTTGCAGCATTTCCGCATCCTGCCGCTGATCATCCGCCTGGTGGGCACCCTGCTGTCCAAGGTCAACGGCATGGGCAAGCTGGAATCGTTCAACGCCGTCAGCACGCTGGTGCTGGGGCAGTCGGAGAACTTCATCGCCTACAAGGGCATCATCGGCGACATCTCGCCGCGCCGCATGTACACCATGGCCGCGACCGCCATGTCGACGGTATCGCTCTCCATCGTCGGCGCCTACATGTCGATGATCGACGCGCAGTACGTGGTGGCGGCGTTGATCCTTAATATGTTCAGCACCTTCATCATCCTGTCGATCATCAACCCGTATCAGGTCGAAGACGAGCCGGAGCTGAAGCTGAACAAGCTGCACGAAGATCAGAGCTTCTTCGAAATGTTGGGCGAGTACATTCTGGCCGGCTTCAAAATTGCGATGATCATCGCGGCGATGCTGATCGGCTTTATCGCGCTGATCTCCGCCGTCAATGCGCTGTTCTCGGCGGTGCTCGGCATCAGCTTCCAGCAAATCCTCGGCTACGTGTTCTATCCGCTGGCCTGGCTGATCGGCATCCCGGCGGAAGAGGCCCTGAAGGCGGGCAGCATCATGGCGACCAAACTGGTGGCCAACGAATTCGTGGCGATGATTGAGCTGAAGAAAATCGCGGCGGAGCTGTCGCCGCGCGGGCTGGGCATTCTGTCGGTGTTCCTGGTGTCGTTCGCCAACTTCGCCTCCATCGGCATCGTCGCCGGCGCCATCAAGGGGCTGAACGAGCAGCAAGGCAACGTGGTTTCCCGTTTTGGCCTGAAGCTGGTTTACGGCTCGACGCTGGTGAGCCTGTTGTCGGCGGCCATCGCCGGCCTGGTACTGTAATCCCCACTCCCGGCCGCAGGGCCGGGAGTTCGCTTTAAAACGCCACGCACACCGGCGCATCCACCCGCATTACCGAATCCTGCGCAAACTGCTGTTTATAGCCGCTGCGCAGCGCCTCGATATTCGCCTCGCTCTCTTTGCCCGGCGCATGGATCAACAGCAGCGCCTTGCTGTTCTCGCGCGCCAGCTTGCCGTCGTGACCCAGCCACTGCCCTTTGGCATCAAACACCGTCAGCCCGTCTTTAAAACGCGGCGTCACCTGGCTATCGACGAAGGTTTGCCACTCGGCGGCGGTGATCGCCGGCCCCGCCGGCCGGTTCAGGCCGAAGTAGAGCGTTGTCTGCACCAGCGGATCGCCGGTGCGACAAGCCGGGGCGGGGGAAACAGCCTGGTGGCCTGGCGCCACGCAGCCGCTCAGCAGCAGGGCGGCCACCATGGCGCCGGCGGCCAGTCTCGGGGAGTTTTTCATCTGCAATCTCGATTTTTCGGTTGAAGGATTCGCTGCAAAAATCATAGTCAGCGATGGAAATTAGCGCGAAATTTCTAATGCTTTCATTAACAGCCAGATGTTAAAAAAGGCTGGTTATCGGCAATAAAAATGGAGTTTGGATTAGCTATATTAATCCGAAACGCCATCGGTGAAAAAAACTCAGTGGCGCGCGTCCTCGGCGGCGATTACCCTGCCGGCCATCATTCTGACGCAATTACGCTGTGACCCCCTTATGTTACTGAGCATCCTTTATATCATCGGCATCACCGCCGAAGCCATGACCGGCGCGCTGGCGGCCGGCCGCCGCCAAATGGACATGTTCGGCGTGATCATCATCGCCTCTGTCACCGCAATCGGCGGCGGGTCGGTGCGCGATATGTTGCTCGGGCATTTTCCGTTGGGCTGGGTCAAACACCCGGAATACATCGTCATCGTCGCGATAGCGGCGATCGTCACCACCTGGGTGGCTCCTCTGATGCGCCATCTGCGCCGCCTGTTCCTGGTGCTCGACGCCGTCGGCCTGATCGTCTTCTCCATCATCGGCGCTCAGGTGGCCCTGGATATGGGGCACAGCGCCATTATTGCCGCCATCGCCGCGGTGATCACCGGCGTCTTCGGCGGGGTGCTGCGCGATATGTTCTGCAACCGCATCCCGCTGGTTTTCCAGAAGGAGATCTACGCCGGCATCTCCTTCAGCGCCGCCTGGCTGTATATCGGCCTGCAGCACCTTAGCCTGCCGCACAATCTGGTGGTGATCCTCACCTTGATCGCCGGCCTGAGCGCGCGTCTTATCGCCCTGCGCTTCCGCCTCGGCCTGCCGGTGTTCAACTACCAGCATCCGGATCACTGATCTCGGGGCGGCAACGCGCCGCCGCCGAGGCCAAAACTGCAAAAATGTCGCCCTTCAGCGCGCATATTCGCCCTTTCGGCGCTTTTTCCACGCAAAGCCGCGGGCAAAATGCGAGCTAACGCTGCACCCGGCGCGTTAGCCGTGTATACTGTGCGGAGAAAATACACATCCGCTGTTTTTGGCATATCAACCGTTATCAACGAACATCATCATGGCTCAAGGCACGCTTTATATTGTCTCTGCTCCCAGTGGCGCAGGTAAATCAAGTCTGATTCAGGCTTTGTTAAAGACGCAACCGCTGTACGACACGCAGGTTTCGGTTTCGCACACCACGCGCGACAGTCGCCCGGGTGAAAATCACGGCGAGCACTATTTCTTCGTCTCGAAAGACGAATTCCGCCGGATGATCGAGCAGGACGCGTTTCTTGAGCACGCCGAAGTGTTCGGCAACTATTACGGCACCTCGCGCGCCGCCATCGAACAAGTCTTGTCGACCGGCGTGGATGTGTTTCTGGATATCGACTGGCAGGGCGCGCAGCAAATCCGCGCCAAAATGCCGCAGGCGCGCAGCATCTTCATTCTGCCGCCGTCGAAGGAAGAACTGGGCCGCCGCCTGCGTGGGCGCGGGCAGGATTCCGAAGAGGTGATCGCCAAACGCATGGCTCAGGCCGTGGCGGAAATGACGCATTACGCGGAGTACGATTACCTGATCGTGAACGATGATTTCGATCTGGCGCTGTCCGATCTGAAGACCATCATTCGCGCCGAACGCCTGCGTTTGGGCCGCCAGTTGCTGCGGCATGACGCTTTAATCAGCAAACTATTGGCAGACTGAAGGCAGTTTCAGTATCATGCCCAGTCTTTTCGTCACCTGTGGAGTAGCACAAATATGGCACGCGTAACTGTTCAAGACGCTGTAGAGAAAATTGGTAACCGTTTTGACCTGGTGTTGGTCGCTGCTCGTCGGGCGCGTCAGATCCAGACCGGCGGCAAAGATGCACTGGTTCCGGAAGAGAACGACAAGTACACCGTTATCGCCCTGCGCGAAATCGAAGAAGGCCTGATCACCAGCCAGATCCTCGACGTGCGTGAGCGCCAGGAACAGCAAGAGCAGGAAGCCGCAGAGATTCAAGCGGTTACCGCGATTGCTGAAGGTCGTCGTTAATTAGACTGCGAGTCCGCCTTGTACCTGTTTGAAAGCCTGAATCTGCTGATTCAACGTTACCTGCCCGAGGAGCAGATTAAGCGCCTCAAACAGGCATACCTCGTCGCGCGCGACGCGCACGAGGGCCAGACACGCTCCAGCGGTGAGCCCTACATTACTCACCCGGTCGCCGTGGCCTGCATCTTGGCGGAAATGCGTCTCGATCACGAGACGCTGATGGCGGCGTTGCTGCACGACGTCATCGAAGACACCCCAGCCACCTATCAAGATATGGAACAGCTGTTCGGCAAGAGCGTCGCCGAACTGGTTGAGGGCGTCTCCAAGCTAGACAAGCTGAAGTTCCAGGACAAGAAAGAAGCGCAGGCGGAAAACTTCCGCAAGATGATCATGGCGATGGTGCAGGATATCCGCGTCGTGCTGATCAAGCTGGCCGACCGTACGCACAACATGCGCACCCTCGGTTCGCTGCGCCCCGACAAACGCCGGCGCATCGCGCGTGAAACCCTGGAAATCTACAGCCCCCTCGCCCACCGTCTGGGTATTCATCACCTGAAAACCGAGCTGGAAGAGCTGGGCTTCGAGGCGCTGTACCCAAACCGTTATCGCGTGATCAAGGAAGTGGTGAAAGCCGCGCGCGGCAACCGCAAAGAGATGATTCAAAAAATCCTCTCCGAGATCGAAGGGCGGCTGACCGAGGCCGGCATCGCCTGCCGCGTCAGCGGAAGGGAAAAACACCTCTACTCCATCTACCTCAAGATGCACCTGAAAGAACAGCGTTTCCATTCCATCATGGATATCTACGCGTTCCGGGTGATCGTGAAAGAGGTCGATACCTGCTACCGCGTGCTCGGCCAGGTGCACAGCCTGTATAAACCGCGCCCGGGGCGAGTGAAAGATTACATCGCCATTCCCAAGGCCAACGGCTATCAATCGCTGCATACCTCGCTGATCGGCCCGCACGGCGTGCCGGTCGAAGTGCAGATCCGCACCGAAGACATGGACCAGATGGCTGAGATGGGGGTGGCCGCGCACTGGGCTTACAAGGAAAGAGAACAGGGCGAAACCGGCACCACGGCGCAGATCCGCGCCCAACGCTGGATGCAAAGCCTGCTGGAGCTGCAGCAAAGCGCCGGCAGTTCGTTTGAATTTATCGAGAGCGTCAAATCCGATCTGTTCCCGGATGAGATTTACGTTTTCACCCCGGAAGGCCGCATCGTCGAGCTGCCCGCCGGCGCCACGCCGGTCGACTTCGCCTATGCGGTGCATACCGATATCGGCCATGCCTGCGTCGGCGCGCGCGTCGATCGTCAGCCATACCCGCTGTCGCAGTCGCTGACCAGCGGCCAGACCGTCGAGATCATCACCGCGCCGGGCGCACGGCCCAACGCCGCCTGGCTGAACTTCGTGGTCAGCTCGAAAGCGCGCGCCAAGATTCGCCAGATGCTGAAGAACCTCAAGCGCGACGACTCCGTCGGCCTCGGCCGCCGTCTGCTCAACCATGCGTTGGGCGGCAGCCGCAAGCTGGCCGAAATCCCGCAGGAAAACATTCAGCACGAGCTGGACCGCATGAAGCTGGCGACGCTGGACGATCTGCTGGCGGAAATCGGCCTCGGCAACGCCATGAGCGTAGTGGTGGCGAAGAACCTGCAGGGCGATCAGTCCAGCCTGGGCACCACCTCCGGCGTGCGCAACCTGGCCATCAAGGGCGCCGACGGCGTGTTGATCACCTTCGCCAAGTGCTGCCGTCCGATTCCGGGCGACCCGATTATCGCTCACGTCAGCCCGGGCAAAGGGCTGGTGATCCACCATGAATCCTGCCGCAATATTCGCGGCTATCAGAAAGAGCCTGAGAAGTTCATGGCGGTCGAGTGGGATAAAGAGACCGAGCAGGAGTTCATCGCCGAGATCAAAGTGGATATGTTTAACCACCAGGGCGCGCTGGCCAACCTGACGGCGGCAATCAACGCGGCCGAATCCAATATTCAGAGCCTGAACACCGAAGAGAAAGACGGTCGGGTTTATAGCGCCTTTATCCGCTTGACCACCCGCGATCGCATCCATTTGGCAAACATTATGCGTAAAATCCGTATCATGCCGGATGTGATCAAAGTTAACCGCAACCGAAACTAGCGCTTATGAGTCCTGAACGCTATGCGCGGATTTGTGAAATGCTCGCGACCCGGCAGCCGGATTTGACGGTCTGCCTGGAGCAAGTGCACAAACCGCATAACGTCTCCGCCATTATCCGCACCGCCGACGCCGTCGGCGTGCATCAGGTCCACGCCGTGTGGCCCACCACCCGCATGCGCACCCTGGTTTCCTCCGCCGCCGGCAGCAACAGCTGGGTCAGCGTCAAGACCCATCGCACCATCGGCGACGCGGTCGGCCACCTGAAAGCGCAGGGCATGCAAATTCTGGCCACCAACCTGTCTGCGCGCGCGGTCGATTTCCGCGAGGTGGACTACACCCGGCCAACCTGCGTGCTGCTCGGCCAGGAAAAAACCGGCATCACCAAAGAAGCGCTGGCGCTCGCCGATCAAGACATCGTCATTCCGATGATCGGCATGGTGCAATCGCTCAACGTCTCCGTGGCTTCGGCGCTGATCCTGTATGAGGCGCAGCGCCAGCGGCAAAACGCCGGCCTGTATCGCCGCGACAACAGCATGCTGGACGAAGAAGAGCAGCAGCGTCTGCTGTTCGAAGGCGGCTATCCGGTGCTGGCCAACGTGGCCAAGCGCAAGGGGCTGCCGCGTCCGCAGATCGACGAACAGGGCCAGGTGGTCGCCAGCGCCGAATGGTGGGCGGCCATGCAGGCGACGGTGCGCAAATGAAAGGCCGCCTGCTGGATGCTGTCCCACTCACCACGCTTTCCGGGGTTGGCGCCAGCCAGGCGGGCAAACTGGCCAAGCTTGGCCTCGACACCATTCAGGATCTGCTGCTGCACCTGCCGCTGCGCTACGAAGACCGCACCCGCCTCTACCCGATCAACGATCTGCTGCCGGGCATCTACGCCACGGTAGAAGGGGAAGTGCTGCGCAGCGACATCAGCTTCGGCCGCCGCCGCATGCTGACCTGCCAGATCAGCGACGGCACCGGCATCCTCACCATGCGGTTCTTCAACTTCAACGCCGCAATGAAGAACAGCCTGGCCACCGGCCGCCGCGTGACCGCCTACGGCGAGATCAAACGCGGCAACCACGGCGCGGAGATCATCCATCCGGAGTACCGTATTCAGGGCGAAACCAGCGAGGTTGAGCTGCAGGAGTCGCTGACGCCGGTCTACCCCACCACCGAGGGGGTGCGGCAGGCCACGCTGCGCAAGCTGACCGACCAGGCGCTGGAGCTGCTGGATACCTGCGCCATCGCCGAACTGCTGCCGCCGGAGCTGAGCGGCGGCCTGATGAGCCTGCCGCAGGCGCTGCACACCCTGCATCGCCCGCCGCCGGACATCCAGCTGGCGGATCTGGAGCTGGGCAAACACCCGGCGCAAAAGCGTCTGATCCTCGAAGAGCTGCTGGCGCATAACCTCAGCATGCTGGCGGTGCGTGCCGGCGCGCAGAGTTATCAGGCGCAGCCGCTGCTGCCGGACGATCGGCTGAAAAACCGTTTTCTCGCCCAGTTGCCGTTCTCGCCAACCGGCGCGCAAACGCGCGTGGTGGCCGACATCGAAGCCGATATGCAAAAAGACTTCCCGATGATGCGGCTGGTGCAGGGCGACGTCGGCTCCGGCAAAACGCTGGTGGCGGCGCTGGCGGCGCTGCGCGCCATCGCGCACGGCAAGCAGGTGGCGCTGATGGCGCCGACCGAGCTGCTGGCCGAACAGCATGCCAACAACTTCCGCCAGTGGTTCGAGCCGCTGGGGCTGGAGGTCGGCTGGCTGGCGGGCAAACAGAAAGGCAAGGCGCGCATCGCGCAGCAGGAAGCCATCGCCAGCGGCCAGGTGTCGATGGTGGTCGGCACCCACGCCATCTTCCAGGAGCAGGTTCAGTTCAACGGCCTGGCGCTGGTGATCATTGATGAGCAGCACCGCTTCGGGGTGCATCAGCGGCTGGCGCTGTGGGAGAAAGGCGAAGAGCAAGGTTTCCACGCCCATCAGCTGATCATGACCGCCACGCCGATCCCGCGCACGCTGGCAATGACCGCCTACGCCGATCTCGATACCTCGGTCATCGACGAGCTGCCGCCGGGCCGTACGCCGGTGACCACCGTGGCCATTCCCGATACCCGCCGCGCCGACATCATTCAACGGGTGAAAAGCGCCTGTCTGGAAGAGGGGCGGCAGGCTTACTGGGTGTGCACGCTGATCGAAGAGTCCGAACTGCTGGAAGCGCAGGCGGCGGAAGCCACCTGGGAAGAATTGAAAACCGCGCTGCCGGAGCTGAAGATAGCGCTGGTACATGGCCGCATGAAAGCGCAGGAAAAGCAGGCGGTGATGCAGGCGTTTAAACAGGGCGAGCTGCAGCTGTTGGTCGCCACCACGGTGATCGAAGTCGGTGTCGACGTGCCGAACGCCAGCCTGATGATCATCGAAAACCCGGAGCGGCTGGGCCTGGCGCAGCTGCACCAGCTGCGCGGCCGCGTAGGGCGCGGCGCGGTGGCTTCACACTGCGTGCTGCTGTACAAAACGCCGCTGAGCAAAACCGCGCAAACGCGCCTGCAGGTGCTGCGCGACAGCAACGACGGCTTCGTCATCGCGCAGCGCGATCTGGAGATCCGCGGCCCGGGCGAGCTGCTGGGCACCCGCCAGACCGGCAGCGCCGAATTCAAGGTGGCTGACCTGTTGCGCGACCAGGCGATGATCCCCGAAGTGCAGCGCGTCGCTCGCCATCTCCATCAGCACTACCCGGAACACGCCCAGGCGCTGATCGAACGCTGGCTGCCGGAGAAGGCGCGCTACTCCAACGCATAAAAAAGGGCGCCGCAGGCGCCCTTCTCATGATGACTCGCGATATCACCCCACCGCCGGGAACACCGGCAACAGCAGATACAGCTTGATGACGATGGCGTTGGCGATATCGATAAAGAACGCCCCCACCATCGGCACCACCAGAAATGCCAGGTGCGACGGGCCGAAGCGATCGGTGATCGCTTGCATGTTGGCGATCGCCGTCGGCGTGGCGCCCATGCCGAAGCCGCAGTGGCCGGCGGCCAGCACCGCCGCATCGTAGTTCTTGCCCATCACCCGGTAGGTGACGAAGATCGCGTACAGCGCCATCACCAGCGTCTGTACGGCCAGGATCGCCAGCATCGGCAGCGCCAGCGAAGCCAGCTCCCACAGGCGCAGGCTCATCAACGCCATCGCCAGGAACAGCGACAGGCTGACGTTGCCCAGCACCGATACCGCCCGCTCGAACACGGTATAGAAACCGGTGAAGGCCAGCGTGTTGCTGAGGATCACCCCGACGAACAGCACGCAAACGAAGTTAGGCAGTTCAAACACCGTACCGCTCAGCAGACCGGCAATCAGCTGCCCCAGGCTCAAACAAATGGCGATCATGGCGATGGTTTCAATCATCACCAGCGAGGTGATCAGGCGGCCGCTTTCCGGCTTCTCGAAGCCGCTCGGCTGCACGCTGTCTTCCGGTGTGCCTTCCGGCGTAGAGGAGTGTTTAACCAGATAGCGCGCCACCGGACCGCCGATCAGGCCGCCCAGCACCAGGCCGAAGGTGGCGCAGGCCATGGCGACTTCCGTCGCGTTTTCAAAGCCGTAGCGCTCGATGAACAGCTTGCTCCAGGCCGCCCCGGTGCCGTGGCCGCCCGACAGGGTGATCGACCCGGCGATCAGGCCCATCAACGGATCCAGCCCCAGCATTTTCGCCATGCCGATGCCGATGGCGTTCTGCACCAGCAGCAGCCCCAACACCACGAACAGGAATACCATCAGCGCTTTGCCGCCGGCGCGCAACCGCGCCAGGTTGGCGTTCAGGCCGATAGTGGCGAAGAAGGCCAGCATCAGCGGATCCTTCAACGACATGTCAAAGCTGATTTCCCAGTTGGCGAATTTTTTCAGGACTAACAGCAGGAGGGCCACCAGCAAACCGCCGGCGACGGGAGCGGGAATGGTATATTTTCGCAGCAGAGGAATACTTCTGACGCACTTGCCCCCAAGGAGCAAAACCAGCGTCGCCGCGACTAACGTGCCATAAGTATCAAGATGAAACATCCAGGTACTCCATGTAAGGGAAAAGATCCAAATAAAAATAATAAGTTATAGAAAACCACGTAGTTTTTAAACTTGATGAGTGCAGGATTAGAAGTAAAAAACGCTGAGATGACAAGAAAAAATGAATGAAAATGCGACATAAACGGGAAAGTCGGCAACATAATATTTAGGCGCAACCGTTTGCTTTTGCGGGGCGGCGCATTAAAATGCCTGCTTTGCCGTATCTGGAAACGCCACACCATGAGCATGTCATCCTCCGAGCTTGATGCCGCACGCCAAACCGCCTCTGAACCCCGCGCCAGCGAACTGATTTATCGCCTCGAAGACCGCCCGCCGCTGCCACAAACGCTGTTTGCCGCCGGCCAGCACCTGTTGGCGATGTTCGTTGCGGTGATCACTCCGGCGCTGCTGATCTGCCAGGCGCTGGGTCTGCCGGCGCAGGATACCCAACACATCATCAGCATGTCGCTGTTCGCTTCCGGTCTGGCTTCCATTCTGCAAATCAAAACCTGGGGGCCGGTGGGCTCCGGGCTGCTGTCGATTCAGGGCACCAGCTTCAACTTCGTTTCGCCATTGATCATGGGTGGCCTGGCGCTGAAAAACGGCGGCGCCGACGTGCCGACCATGATGGCCGCGCTGTTCGGCACCCTGATGGTCGCCTCCTGCACCGAAATTTTGTTGTCGCGCGTGCTGCATCTGGCGCGCCGCATCATCACCCCGCTGGTTTCCGGCATCGTGGTGATGATCATCGGCCTATCGCTGATTCAGGTCGGCCTGACCTCGATCGGCGGCGGCTATGCCGCGATGAACGACCACAGCTTCGGCTCGCCGAAAAACCTGCTGCTGGCCGGCGCGGTGCTGGCGGTCATCATCCTGCTGAACCGCCAGCGCAACCCTTACCTGCGCGTCGCTTCGCTGGTGATCGCCATGGCGGTCGGCTACCTGCTGGCCTGGGCGATGGACATGTTGCCCGCCGACGCTCCGGCGGCGCCGACGGCGGCGATTACCATTCCAACGCCGCTCTATTACGGCCTGGGCTTCGACTGGAACCTGTTGCTGCCGCTGATGCTGATCTTTATGGTCACCTCGCTGGAAACCATCGGCGACATCACCGCCACCTCTGACGTCTCCGAACAGCCGGTCAGCGGGCCGCTGTACATGAAGCGTCTGAAAGGGGGCGTACTGGCCAACGGCCTGAACTCGATGCTGTCGGCGGTGTTCAACACCTTCCCCAACTCCTGCTTCGGCCAGAACAACGGCGTGATCCAGCTGACCGGCGTCGCCAGCCGCTACGTCGGCTTCGTGGTGGCGCTGATGCTGATCGCGCTGGGGCTGTTTCCGGCGGTGGCCGGCTTCGTGCAGCACATCCCCGAGCCGGTACTGGGCGGCGCGACCATCGTGATGTTCGGCACCATCGCCGCCTCCGGCGTGCGCATCGTGTCGCGCGAGCGCCTGAACCGCCGCGCCATCATGATCATGGCGCTGTCGCTGGCCGTCGGCATGGGCGTCTCCCAGCAGCCGCTGATCCTGCAGTTCGCGCCGGACTGGCTGAAAACCCTGCTCTCTTCGGGCATCGCCGCCGGCGGCATTACCGCCATCGTGCTGAACCTGGTGTTCCCGCAGGAACACGAGAAAAAGTAACCCGCCCATTGGCGTTCAAACGGCCGCTTGCGGCCGTTTTTTATTGTCTATCAGACCATTGCCCTTGAGATGCCCGGCCAATTGCGGCATAAACAGGGTATCTTTTTTGACCGATGCGGATGTAGACGATGAAATTTATCGGAAAGCTGTTGCTGACGTTGCTGCTGCTGATCGTGCTGGCGGCGGTGGTGCTGTATCTGGTGGGGCAAACCCGCTGGGCGGCAGGCCGTCTGAGCGCTTGGATCAGCGATAACAGCGAATACCGCCTGTCGATAGGAAAAATCACCCACTCGTGGAATCAGCCGGGCCAGATCGGTCTGGAAGACGTGCAGCTGGCGCGCAGCGGCCAACCACAGGCGCTGGTCGCCAAACGCGTCGATCTCGGCCTCAGCCTGCGCCAAATCACCGAACCGCGCTATTTTTACAGCGTCACGCTGCGCGACGGCACGCTGAACGTGCAGCCACAGGCTGCTGCGCTGCCCGTACAGGCCGACGTGCTGCAACTGAGCAACATGGCGCTGCAGTCCAACGATAGCGAGTGGCAGCTCAACGCGCAGCAGGTCAATGCCGGCATCACGCCGTGGCGCCCGCTGGCCGGCCATCTGCTGGGGGACAACAACCAGTTCCAGTCCAGCGCCGGTTCGATGACGCTGAACGGCATCCCCGCCTCGAAGGTGTTGGTGCAGGGGGAGCAAAAACAGGGCCAGTTGCTGTTGAACAACTTCGGCGCCGATCTGGCGCAGGGCGACCTGACCGGCGTGGCCAGCCGCGCCACCGACGGCAGCTGGCAGGTGGATCGCCTGCGGCTGAGCGGCGTGCGCATGCAGACCCCGATGACGTTGGCGGAATTCATGCGGCGCTTCACCACTCTGCCGCCGGTCACCCTCAAGCGTTTCGATCTGATCGATGCGCGCCTGGAAGGCAAGGCGTGGGCGGTTAACGATCTCGACCTGTCGCTGCAAAACGTCAGCGTCGAAAAAGGCGACTGGCGCAGTGAAGACGGCTCGCTCAACTTCAACGCCGGCGACGTGGTCAACGGCGGTTTCCACCTGATCGATCCGATCGCCACCCTGCGGCTCTCTTCCGCCGGCATCGCCATTCAGCAGTTCACCACCCGCTGGGAAGGCGGGCTGCTGCGCACCTCCGGCAACTGGCTGCGCGCCGGCAAACGCCTGCAGCTGGATGAAGTGGCCATGGCGGCGCTGGAGTACACCCTGCCGCTCGACTGGCGCGAGCTGTGGCTGAAACCGCTGCCGGACTGGCTGGCGGAGGTGTACGTCACCAAGCTGACCACCAACCGCAATCTGATTATCGATATCAACCCGGCCTTCCCGTTCCAGATCACCGCGCTGGACGGTTACGGCAGCAACCTGCTGCTGGCGCGCGACCACCAGTGGGGCATTTGGTCCGGTTCGCTGAACCTGAACGGCAGCGAGGCCACCTTCAACAAAATCGACGTGCGACGCCCTTCGCTGGCGCTGAACGCCGACGCCAACCAGATCGCCGTCACCGAGCTCAGCGCCTTTATGCCCAATGGGTTGCTTGAGGCCAAAGCGACCGTCGATCAGCTGCCGGGCAAGCCGTTCCAGTTGACGCTGCACGGCCGTTCGGTACCGATCAACACCTTGCAGCAATGGGGATGGCAGCCGGTGCCGCTGACGGGAGACGGCAACCTCGAGCTGCAGTTGAAAGGGCTGCTGAACAGCGATGGGCCGTTCAAGGCCTCATTGAAAGGCAATCTGCAGGCCACCGCCGGCGACGGCCAAGCGGTGAACCAACAACTGCCGTAGTGCACTGCGCGGCCCGCCCTCAGGGCAGGGCCGCCGCCTTACTCCTCCAGCGCTTCAGAGCCGCCCTGATCCAACGGCACATCCGGCTCGGCCGGCAACACCATATAGGTGCCTTCGAACACTGCGCCCTTGTCCTCGTCACCGAACAGATGCACTTCGGCGTGTACGCGCGCGCGGCGGCCGCGCGCCAGACGCGCCAAATCGCCGCTCAGCGAGCCGAGATCCGCCACCGCCCGCGGCCTGCCGGTAATCGGTTTGCTGTAGCGAATGTGCGCGTCCGCCAGAATGATGGTGCCGCCCAGATGGCGCTCGCGCAGCAGCAGCCAAATCAGCCCCCAGGCGGTCAGCGTCGCCAGTGAGAACAGGCTGCCGGCAAACAGCGTATGGTGCGGATTCTGATTGCCGATCTCCGGCATGGTGGTGACGAAGCGCTGGCCGGTGTATTGGCTGATGCGCACGCCCATCTTTTCGCTCAGCGGGATGTGTTCATACCAGGCCTGCTGCAATTGGCCGCACCAGTCGGGGCGATGCAGAATATCGTCCAGCGTCGCCACCGGTTTGATCATCAAAAAATGACGGATCGGGGTGGTCTGCGGCGCGGTGATCTCGCCCTGATTGACGAAGCCCAGTTTGGCGAAGAAATCCACCGCGTCTTCACGGGCGCTGCACACCACCCGCTTCACGCCTTCCTGCCGCGCGACGGACTCCAGCGTCATCGCCACCAGCGTCCCCAGCCCTTTATCCTGCAGCGTCGGATCTACCGCCAGAAAACGGATCGCCGCCTCGTTGTCGGCATTGATGTACAGCCGCCCGATGGCGACGATTTTACCGGCCTCGTCCACCACCATTTGGTGGTGGGCCATGGCGTCATAGGCATCCTTTTCCGAACCCACCGGCTGGTGCAGCGGCTTGCGCAGCATTTCCCAGCGAAACTGGTAATACTCCTTCAGTTCTTGCTCTGTTACGGGTACTCGTAGGTGATACATAGACGCCTGTTCTCCGAATGCTTAGACCTGTAGCCAGAATGTCACCGGACCATCGTTGACCAGCGCCACCTGCATGTCGGCGGCGAACTCGCCGGTCTGGGTCTCTACGCCGCGTTCGCGGCACTGGCCAACAAAATATTGATACAACCGATCGGCGACCAAAGGCGCGGCGCCGCGCGAGAAGCTGGGCCGCATGCCCTTCTGGGTGTCCGCCGCCAGGGTGAACTGCGAAACGACCAGCACGCTGCCCCCGGCCTGCTGGACGTTGAGATTCATCTTGTCGTTCTCGTCGCCGAAAATGCGGTATCCCAATACGCGTTCGCACAGGCGCTGCGCTTTTTGCTCGTTATCGCCCTGCTCCACGCCCAATAACACTAACAAACCGGGGCCAATCTTGCCTACTGTCTCGCCACCCACCGTGACGCTGGCGTTTAACACCCGTTGAATCAACGCAATCATTCCTGCTGCCCTTCTGGTTTTTGTTCCTGTTGCTCCGCCTTCTGCCGGCGGTAGTCGCGGTATTCGCCGATGGTCACGGTGATTTCCGCGCCGAGTAACACGATACACCAGCTCCAGTAGACCCACAGGAATAAAATCGGGATCACCGCCAGCACGCCGTAAATCAGCTGATAGGAGGGGAACATGGTGACGTACAGCGCGAATCCCTTCTTACCCAGCTCGAACAGCAATCCGGCCACCACCGCGCCAATCAGCGCGTCTTTGGGCGGCACGCGCACCGTCGGCACGATGCAATACAGCAGCCAGAAGGAGATGCACGACAAAATTAGCGGAAAGATGCGCAGCACCTGATCCACCAGGCCGTTGACGCCGGTCTGCGCCAGCCAGTTGAGCGACAGCAGGTAGGAACTGATGGCCATGCTGGCGCCCACCAGCAGCGGCCCCAGCGTCAGCACCATCCAGTACACGGCGAAGGAGAAGACGATCGGCCGTTTGTTCTTGCTGCGCCAGATGGTGTTCAGCACGCTGTCCACCGAGGAGATCAACAGCAACGCGGTAACGATCAGCCCGCAGGTGCCGACGGCGGTCATCTTGTTGGAATTGGCGACGAACTGTTCCAGGTAGTTCTGGATGACGTTGCCGGCGGCTGGCACGAAATTGGAAAAGATGAAGCTCTTCAGCTGTTCGCTGATGTCGGAAAACATCGGGAAAGCGGCGAACAGCGCGAACACCACGGTGACCAGCGGCACCAGCGACAGCAGGGAAACGTAGGCGAGATGGCCCGCCAACATCGTCAGGCCATCGTGGTCGATGCGTTGGTACAGCAGCCGTCCGAAGGTGACGCTTGGCTTAATCGCAGAAGGCAGCTTCTTGCGGCGGAAAAACGACATGGTCACTCCTTGATGTCCGTTGATACGCCTTAAGCTTAACGCGCCCTGCGCTCATTGAGCAAAATAGGCCGGCACCACGTCGCGATCGGTGACGTGCACCGTCTTGATCCCCAGCGCCTGCGCGGCGAGGACGTTCGCCGGGTGATCGTCAAAGAACACCACGTCGGCGGCGGCGGTGTTTTCCGCAGCCAGCACATGCCGGTAGATGTCAGCTTCAGGTTTGCGCATGCCGAGATCTTGCGACAAATAGAGATGATCGGCGGCGGCGGCCACTTCAGGATAGTGCTGCGGCCAGTAATTGCAGTGCAGACGGTTGGTGTTCGACAGCACCACCACCCGGTGACCTTCGTTGCGCAGGCGCTGCATGATGTCGATCACCTCCGGGCGCAGCGCGACGAATACCGCCTGCCAACCGGTGGCGAACTGCTCAAAGCTGAGCGCGATGCCCATTTCATCGCACAGTTTGCCGGCGAAGTCTTCATCGCTGATTTCACCGCGCTCATGCTGCTGGAACACCTCACCCATGGTGAAACGATCGGACAACACCGCCAACGGCGTGCCGCTCAAATTGCTCCACACGCCCAGCACACGCTTGAAATCGATATCGACGATCACATTACCTAAATCAAAGATATACAGCATAGTCCTCTCCTGATGGGCCGGTGAGATTTCACTGTAGCGGGAAAAGGAACAGCTGAACAGGGAGCGAACGGAAAAGCGCATAGCGCGCCGCACAAACGGGGAACAACAGAGGAAAAAACTCAGGGCGCGAGAGCCGCGCCCTAAGCATGAGACACTCAATCAGCGATTAAGCGTCTTTTGGACCGCGGCTGGCACGCTTACGATCGTTTTCCGTCAGGTGACGCTTACGGATACGGATCGAGGTTGGCGTCACTTCTACCAGTTCGTCGTCATCGATGAACTCCAGAGCTTGCTCCAGGGTCATTTTGATCGCCGGAACCAGCGTAGTCGCTTCGTCGGTACCGGAAGCACGCATGTTGGTCAGCTTCTTACCGGTCAGGCAGTTTACGGTCAGGTCGTTGGAACGTGAGTGAATACCGATGATCTGGCCTTCATACACTTCCGCACCGTGGCCCAGGAACAGCTTGCCGCGATCCTGCAGGCCGAACAGCGCGAACGCGACCGCTTTGCCCTGGCCGTTGGAGATCAGCACGCCGTTCTGACGCTGGCCCACTTCGCCCGGACGCACGTCGTCGTAGTGGCTGAAGGTGGAGTACAGCAGACCGGTACCCGAAGTCATTGTCATGAATTCGTTACGGAAGCCGATCAGACCGCGGCTTGGGATCACGTAGTCGAGACGCACGCGGCCCTTACCGTCCGGATCCATGTTTTTCAGGTCGGCTTTACGCTCACCCATCGCCTGCATCACGGAACCCTGATGCTGCTCTTCGATATCCAGCGTCACGTTCTCGAATGGCTCCTGCTTGCGGCCATCGATTTCGCGGAAGATAACTTTCGGACGGGAAACCGCCAGCTCGAAACCTTCACGGCGCATGTTTTCGATCAGCACCGACAGGTGCAGCTCGCCACGACCGGATACGCGGAAGGCGTCAGCATCATCGGTTTCTTCAACGCGCAGCGCCACGTTGTGCACCAGCTCTTTGTTCAGACGGTCAAGGATCTGACGCGACGTCACGTACTTACCTTCTTTACCGCAGAACGGCGAGGTGTTGACGTTGAAGAACATGGTTACGGTCGGTTCGTCGACGGACAGAGCCGGCAGCGCTTCTACGGCGTTGGTGTCGCAGATGGTGTCGGAGATGTTCAGCTCGCCCAGGCCGGTGATGGCGATGATGTCGCCCGCTTCCGCCAGGGTGCTGTCGATACGCTCCAGACCCAGGTGACCCAGCACTTTACCCACTTTACCGTTGCGAGTTTTACCTTCGCTGTCGATGATGGTGACCTGCTGGTTCGGCTTCACTTTACCGCGCTTGATGCGGCCGATGCCGATAACGCCCAGGTAGTTGTTGTAGTCCAACTGGGAGATCTGCATCTGGAATGGCGCTTCCAGCTCAACCTGCGGCGCAGACACGTGGTCGACGATCGCCTGATACAGCGGGGTCATGTCTTCCGCCATGTCGGTGTGGTCGACGCCGGCGATGCCGTTCAGCGCAGAAGCGTAGATGATCGGGAAGTCGAGCTGCTCGTCGGTCGCGTCGAGGTTCACGAACAGGTCGAACACCTGATCCACAACCCAGTCAGGGCGCGCGCCAGGGCGGTCAACCTTGTTGATTACCACGATCGGCTTCAGACCGTTGGCGAACGCCTTTTTGGTCACGAAGCGGGTTTGCGGCATAGGGCCATCCATTGCATCCACAACCAGCAGCACCGAGTCAACCATCGACATCACGCGCTCTACCTCACCGCCGAAGTCGGCGTGTCCTGGGGTATCCACGATGTTGATGCGGTAACCATTCCAATTAATGGCGGTGTTTTTTGCGAGGATGGTAATCCCACGCTCTTTCTCCAAATCGTTGGAGTCCATTACGCGTTCGGTGGCTTCCGCACGCTCTCCGAAAGTACCGGATTGTTGCAGCAGCTTGTCAACCAGGGTGGTTTTACCATGGTCAACGTGGGCAATAATGGCGATGTTACGCAAATTTTCGATCACAGCTTTGCCTCGGGCATTAGAAATAGCGCGCTATTGTACACGTATTAAGCGAGGGACTAAACAAGATCACAACCATCTCCTATAAACAACCGCGTACCGGTCAGTTTGTGATCCCTTTCACGGTGCAAAAAGCCGCAATCGTTGCACTTTTGCACCATTTCAGTGCCCACCCCCACCCTTATTGCACCATAACAGTGCAAATTATCACTGATGGTGCATACTGTGTCTGGGTAAAACCCGCGCAGAAAGGCGATGAAAGCCTTTTTAAAAAGTTGGCACGCTTTTCGCTTTAGTCTTTTCAAGGCGAAAAAAAGCCAGTTCCACAGATTCGTTCCACGACGACGACAATGATAAACCGGGAGAGTTAAGTATGTCCGCTGAACACGTTTTGACGATGCTGAATGAGCATGAAGTGAAATTCGTAGACCTGCGTTTCACTGACACCAAGGGTAAGGAACAGCACGTGACTATCCCGGCTCATCAGGTAAACGCCGACTTCTTCGAAGAAGGCAAAATGTTTGACGGCTCCTCTATCGGTGGTTGGAAGGGCATCAACGAATCTGACATGGTACTGATGCCGGATGCCAGCACGGCGGTTCTGGATCCGTTCTTCGAAGAACCTACGCTGATCATTCGCTGCGACATTCTCGAGCCGGGCACCATGCAAGGCTACGATCGCGACCCGCGCTCCATCTCCAAACGCGCCGAAGACTTCCTGCGCTCCTCCGGCATCGCGGACACCGTGCTGTTCGGGCCAGAGCCTGAGTTCTTCCTGTTCGACGACATCCGCTTCGGCAGCAGCATCCGCGGTTCCCACGTGGCCATCGACGACATCGAAGGCGCCTGGAACTCCGGCACTCAATACGACGGCGGCAACAAAGGCCACCGTCCGGCGGTGAAAGGCGGTTATTTCCCGGTTCCACCGGTCGACTCTTCGCAGGATCTGCGTTCCACCATGTGTCTGACCATGGAAGAGATGGGCCTGGTGGTTGAAGCGCACCACCACGAAGTGGCGACCGCCGGTCAGAACGAAGTGGCGACCCGCTTCAACACCATGACCAAGAAAGCCGACGAAATTCAGATCTACAAGTACGTGGTGCACAACGTGGCGCACGCCTTCGGTAAAACCGCGACCTTCATGCCGAAGCCTATGTTCGGCGACAACGGTTCCGGCATGCACTGCCACATGTCGCTGTCCAAGAACGGCACCAACCTGTTCGCCGGCGACAAATACGGCGGCCTGTCTGAAACCGCGCTGTTCTACATCGGCGGCATCATCAAGCACGCCAAGGCGATCAATGCCCTGGCCAACCCGACCACCAACTCGTACAAACGTCTGGTGCCGGGCTACGAAGCGCCGGTGATGCTGGCTTACTCCGCCCGTAACCGCTCCGCGTCCATCCGTATTCCGGTGGTCGCCAGCCCGAAAGCGCGCCGCATCGAAGCCCGCTTCCCGGATCCAGCGGCTAACCCATACCTGTGCTTCGCCGCACTGCTGATGGCCGGCCTGGACGGCATCATCAACAAGATCCACCCTGGCGACGCCATGGACAAAAACCTGTACGACCTGCCGCCGGAAGAAGAAGCCGAGATCCCAAAAGTGGCTGGCTCCCTGGACGAGGCGATGGCCGCACTGAACGAAGACCGCGAATTCCTGACCCGCGGCGGCGTGTTCACCGACGATGCGATCGATGCCTACATCGAACTGCGCAAAGAAGAGATGGACCGCGTTCGCATGACGCCACACCCGGTTGAGTTCGAACTGTACTACAGCGTCTAAGCCCTACCCGCGCCGTCTGCTCAGGCGGACGGCGCCTATATTTTTGTTATCGCTTTTTTGTTGCCGTGGAAACTTTCAGCCCATCTTCGGATGGGTTTTTTTCTCCACCGTATTTTCTGCAAAACTATTCCATACCGCACCGATCCCGGATGGAGTAGGATAGATGCACTAAAAAGGTGCAGGAGTCTGCTGTATGGCAACTGGCAAGCTGCCCGATGCTGGGCAGATCCTCAATTCACTCATCAACAGCATCCTGCTGTTGGATGACTCACTGGCGGTTCACTACGCCAACCCGGCGGCACAGCAGCTGCTGGCGCAAAGCTCCCGCAAGCTGTTCGGCACGCCGCTGCCCGATTTGCTCGGTTATTTTTCGCTGAACGTCTCTCTGATGCGTGAAAGCCTGCGCGCCGGTCAGGGCTTCACCGACAACGAAGTGACCCTGGTGGTCGATGGCCGCGCGCATATCCTTTCCCTGACCGCTCAGGCGCTGCCGGAAGGCTATATCCTGGTCGAGCTGGCGCCGATGGACAATCAGCGCCGCCTGAGCCAGGAACAGCTGCAGCATGCCCAACAGGTGGCGGCCCGCGATCTGGTGCGCGGTTTGGCGCACGAGATTAAAAATCCGCTGGGCGGCCTGCGCGGCGCAGCGCAGCTGCTGGCCAAAGCGCTGCCCGATCCGGCGCTGACCGAATACACCAAGGTGATCATTGAGCAGGCCGATCGGCTGCGCAATCTGGTAGATCGCCTGCTCGGCCCGCAGCGGCCCGGCCAGCACATCACCCAGAGCATTCATCAGGTCGCGGAGCGCGTCTGCCAGCTGGTGTCGCTGGAAATGCCGGATAACGTCACGCTGGTGCGCGACTACGATCCGAGCCTGCCGGAAATGGCTCACGACCCGGATCAGATAGAACAGGTGCTACTGAACATCACCCGCAATGCGCTGCAGGCGCTGGGTGAGGCGGGCGGCACCATCACGCTGCGCACCCGCACCGCGTTTCAGATTACGTTGCACGGCACCCGCTACCGCCTGGCGGCGCGTATCGACGTCGAAGACGACGGCCCCGGCGTGCCGGCGCAGCTGCAGGACACGCTGTTCTACCCGATGGTCAGCGGCCGTGAAGGCGGTACCGGCCTGGGATTATCCATCGCCCGCAATCTGATCGATCAGCATTGCGGAAAAATTGAGTTCAACAGTTGGCCAGGTCATACCGAATTCTCGGTCTACCTGCCCATTCGTCAGTGAGGTTTGCAATGCAACGAGGGATAGTCTGGATCGTCGATGACGATAGCTCCATCCGCTGGGTGCTTGAGCGCGCGCTCACCGGCGCGGGCATGAGCTGCGCCACCTTCGAAGGCGGCAATGACGTGCTGGAAGCCTTGGCCACGCAAACTCCCGACGTGTTGCTGTCCGATATCCGCATGCCGGGTATCGATGGTCTGGCGCTGCTCAAGCAGATCAAACAGCGCCACCCGATGCTGCCAGTGATCATCATGACCGCGCATTCGGATTTGGATGCGGCCGTCAGCGCCTATCAGCAAGGGGCCTTCGACTACCTGCCGAAACCGTTCGACATCGACGAAGCGGTGGCGCTGGTCGAGCGCGCCATCAGCCATTATCAAGAGCAGCAGCAGCCGGTGCGCAGCCAGCCGGCCAGCGATCCGGCGGCGGACATCATCGGCGAAGCGCCGGCGATGCAGGACGTGTTTCGCATCATCGGCCGGCTGTCGCGTTCGTCGATCAGCGTGCTGATCAACGGCGAATCCGGCACCGGCAAGGAACTGGTGGCGCATGCGCTGCACCGCCACAGCCCGCGCGCCAAGTCGCCGTTCATCGCCCTGAACATGGCCGCTATTCCCAAGGATCTGATCGAGTCCGAGCTGTTCGGCCACGAGAAAGGCGCCTTCACCGGCGCGAACCAAATCCGTCAGGGGCGCTTTGAACAGGCCGACGGCGGCACGCTGTTCCTCGACGAGATCGGCGATATGCCGCTCGACGTGCAAACGCGCCTGCTGCGGGTGCTGGCGGACGGCCAGTTCTACCGGGTCGGCGGCTATGCGCCGGTGAAGGTCGACGTGCGCATCATCGCCGCCACGCACCAGAACCTGGAATTACGGGTACAGGAAGGCAAGTTCCGCGAGGATCTGTTCCACCGCCTGAACGTGATCCGCGTACACCTGCCGCCGCTGCGCGAGCGCCGGGAAGACATCCCGCGGCTGGCGCGCCACTTCCTGCAGATCGCCGCCAAGGAGCTGGGCGTAGAGGCCAAGAACCTGCATCCGGAAACCGAAACCGCGCTGACCCGCCTGCCCTGGCCGGGGAACGTGCGCCAGCTGGAGAATACCTGCCGCTGGCTGACGGTGATGGCCGCCGGACAAGAGGTGCTGATTCAGGATCTGCCGAGCGAACTGTTCGAAACCGCCGCGCCGGAGAGCCCCAGCCACAGCCTGCCGGACAGCTGGGCCACGCTGCTGGCGCAGTGGGCCGATCGCGCGCTGCGTTCCGGTCATCAAAATCTGCTGTCGGAAGCCCAGCCGGAGATGGAGCGCACACTGCTCACCACCGCCTTGCGTCACACCCAGGGGCACAAACAGGAAGCCGCACGCCTGCTGGGCTGGGGCCGCAATACCCTGACCCGCAAGCTCAAAGAACTGGGCATGGAATAGGCGCTGAGGTTGATGATAAAAAACGCAGCCCAGCGCACAAAAAAACGCCAACCGCAGACTTTACAGCCGGTGCGGGCGCAGTATGATCGTGTCGCACACTCCGGAGGTTGACGATGCTGGACTCATTCATCGTGTTCATTTCTCAGGGCGCGGAGCTGGGCTCCGCCGCCAGCCACACCCCGCAGGCGGCGGTCGCCGCGGTGTTGTGCGCCGCGCTGATTAACTTCTTCAGTTAAAAAAACAGCCGCATCAGCGGCTGTTTTTTCATCCTCAGATCACCCGAGAGAACTGCTGGCTGCGCGCCTGTTGCCGCAGATAGCGGTCGAAGCACATGCAGATATTGCGGATCAGCAACCGCCCGCGCGGCGTAACGCGAATGCCTTGCTCGTCGCGCTCCACCAGCCCATCGCGTTCAAACGGCGCCAGCAGCTGCAGGTCTTCGGCGAAGTAAGCGGTGAAATCGATGCCGTATTGCCGTTCAAGTGGCTGATACGCCAACCGGAAGTTGCAGATCAACGTTTTGATCAGATCGCGCCGCAGGCAATCGTCGTCCGTCAGCGCCAACCCGCGCCACAGGGCGTTGCCCTGCGCCGGTACGCTCTCATAGTAACGCTTCAGCTCTTTCTGGTTCTGCGCATAGCTGTCGCCGAGCATGCTGATGGCCGACACGCCCAACCCCAGCAGATCGCTGTCGCCCTGGGTGGTGTAGCCCTGGAAATTGCGGTGCAGCTTGCCTTCGCGTTGCGCAATCGCCAGCTCATCGTCCGGGCGTGCAAAGTGATCCATGCCGATAAACTGATAGCCTGCGTCAGTCAGGAACGCGATGCTCTGCTGCAGGATATCCAGCTTCTGCTGCGCGCTGGGCAGATCGGCGTCTTTGATTTTGCGCTGGGCGGCGAATAAATTCGGCATATGCGCGTAGTTGAACACGCTGAGGCGATCGGGATTCAGTTCAGCCACCCGCTGCAGCGTGAAGGCGAAGCTTTCCGGCGTCTGTTTCGGCAGGCCGTAGATCAGATCAATATTGGTCGAGCGGAAGCCCAGCGCTTTGGCCCGCTCGATCAGGGCGAAGATAAAGGCTTCATCCTGCTCGCGGTTGACCAACGCCTGCACCTGCTTGTTGAAATCCTGCACCCCCATGCTCAGGCGGTTAAAGCCTTCGGCGCGTAAATGATCGAGCACATCCAGCGCTATCTCGCGCGGATCGACTTCGATCGACATTTCCGCATCGGGCAGAAAATCAAAATGTTCGCGCAGCAGCGCCACCAGCCGGCTGATTTGCGCTTTGTCCAGGTAGGTTGGCGTACCGCCGCCCCAGTGCATCTGGCCAACCTTGCGGCCGGCGAACAGCGGCGCACGGCTGGCGATCTCTTGCGCCAGGACATTCAGGTATTCATCGGCCTTGTGCGTCTGACGCGTCACCAGTTTGTTGCAGCCGCAGAAGTAGCACAGCTTATGGCAGAAAGGGATATGCACGTACAGCGACAGCGGGCGCTCAGGGTAGCGCGCCGCGGCGCGTTGAAACGCCGCTTCGTCGTAGCGCTGGTTAAACTCCAGCGCCGTGGGGTATGAGGTATAACGCGGCCCTGAGTAGTTATATTTTTGGATCAGGGCCAAATCCCAGACAATCGTCTGCTCTGACATGCTCACTCCTTCCGATATCTTTTTCTACCGGGCCGGGAGAGAGGCGGTTGTCTGCGCTGTCTGGCCACGGAAGCGCTGCGAAAACGCGCTTTGCGCTTAGACAGCCGCCATAGTTTACCGAATAACCACAGCAGATAACACATCAAGAGTAGGGCTATTGTCGGGATCAGCCACATGGCGCGTTAAAAAGCGTCCTTCGGGTTGCCGCCTTTCAGCAGCTTCAGAATATCTTCCTGCTTCTCTTCTTCTTCCTCGTCGTCTTCATCGCCCAGCTCGATGCCCAGCACGTCCATCAGCACATCGATGCGATCCAGCGTCTTGTCGACATACGCCTGCTCTTGCGCGTTCAGCGTTTCGCCATCGTCGATGCGATCCAGCAGCGCGTTCAGACGTTCGTCATTTTCCAGCTTCGCCAGCTCTTCTTCCGGCGACAGGCGCGGTTTTGCTTCAGCCTTTGGCTTCGGCTGCGGTTTGGCCTTCACTTTGGTTTCGTCGACCACCAGCGCAACCGGCACTTTACTGCCGATACGCGGATCTTTGGCTTCCGCCGCCGATTTGTTTTTCTGGCTGCCGGACTCGACCTGAGTGCGCGAACCGGAAGCGTGGCCGCGGCGTTTTTTCAGGCGTTTGCGCTCACGCGCTTCCTGATCGAGCTCCATACGGCTTTTCTTTTTCGTTTTTGACTTCGCCGCGCTGCCGCGAGGTGCTTTTGATGGCTGGTTCATAGCGTGTGCTCTTAGGTATGTAGATTCAGTATAGAATTGCGGCGGAATCTAGCAGAAAGCGGACAAAGAAAAAAGGCGGCAGGTTAAACCTGCCGCCTATTTCGCACCTTCTTGCGAAGGGTATTCCTGTTACGCGCTCCTTGCGTACATGCAACATCCCGGTTTTTCCTTCTGCTATAACCGCATTCCCTGCCACTACGTCCTTCATCCTGAAAGGAAAATCGTCCATGGCGCAATCCATTCGCATCCGCTCTTCCCGAGCGCGCTTCCTGCGGGCATCCAAACTGCCGATACTTCACCATCCGATGTGCCTGCCGCCTATTCCGGTGCGAAAGGGTCACTTCCTTTTGCGTTCATCCTGGCACTCATTGCACGCCCTGTGCATTCCCTGAGATTTGTCATCCTTCCCGGATGTTCCCTAATCCTGCGCAACCCTGCGTTAACGAGTACTTTACGTTATTGTTGCGAAGGCTCAAGGCACCGGAGGCCGATTTGACTGACATTTCCACACAACGAAAAAACAACACATTGTTTTTAAAAAAGAAACAGAAATATCGCTTTCGAATAAAGCGACATTACCCGCGATTCGAATGGCAAATGTCTCACAACGTACGAGCAGCTTAACCGTCGTTTTATCGCGCCCCGCCGCTTAAAAACGGAGAAACACGCCATTTTTACCGCTGATGCAGTTATAATCGCCAACCAGTTAGCCATCCTCACGGAGACGAAAAATTTTGACCAGCAAGAACTACAACTATCATGTGACCCATTTCGTCACCAGCGCACCCGATATTCGCCATCTTCCGGGGGATGCAGGAATTGAAGTCGCCTTTGCCGGCCGTTCCAACGCCGGTAAATCCAGCGCGCTGAATACGCTGACCAACCAAAAAAGCCTGGCGCGCACCAGTAAGACGCCGGGGCGCACCCAGCTGATTAACCTGTTCGAAGTGGAAGACGGCATTCGTCTGGTTGACCTGCCGGGTTATGGCTACGCCGAAGTGCCGGAAGAAATGAAGCGCAAATGGCAACGCGCGCTGGGCGAATACCTGCAGATGCGCAACAGCCTGAAAGGGCTGGTGGTGCTGATGGATATCCGCCATCCGCTGAAAGATCTCGACCAACAGATGATCCAGTGGGCGGTCGACGTCGGCACGCCGGTGCTGGTGTTGCTGACCAAGGCCGACAAGCTGGCCTCCGGCGCACGCAAGGCGCAGCTCAACATGGTGCGTGAAGCGGTGCTGCCGTTTATGGGGGATATCCAGGTCGAAGCCTTCTCATCGCTGAAAAAGATCGGCGTCGACAAGCTGCGCCAGAAGCTGGACACCTGGTTTAACGAGATCCCGCCGGAAGTGCTGCCGGAAGAAGACATCGGCGAATAAGCCCTGATCGCACGTTTGAGCCGATGCCTCGCCGCATCGGCTTTTTTATGCCCGCAGATCGGCCGCAGGCGGGATTTTTCGTTATCTAATTACATTTTTGAAATAAAGCCATCATAAAGACTTATCGCCAAAACGGGCTTGTTTCGCCGAATTACGCGGATTGAGGGAGCGGAAGTTGAAATGAAAGTCGGGGCTGAGCGATAGGAAAAACGTATGGTTTGCTGCTGTTTTTACAATAAAAAACGCCCCAGTCAATACTGACTGGGGCGGCTAAATATTCAGCCAAATCCGATTACGTGAAGTAAAAGGTCTGAAAGATAGAACATCTTACCTCTGTACCCTACGCCTGTAACTCTACATCATTTTTTCGCAGGGCAAAAGAATTTTTTGTAGTTTACTTACACAATTTGAGACACAAGAACGGCGAAGTTGGGGAAACTATCGCCGCATCTTGTAGCTTAATTACGAAAAGTGCTTAGCTTCTCGCCAGTTAGCGCATACGGCGATAACCCGGCGATCAGTGCGCCTCATCCCAGTTCATGCCGACGCCCACATCGACCTTCAGCGGCACCGCCAGCGTCATGCTGCCTTCCATCAGTTGGCGGATACGTTGGCTGGCTTCGTCGATCACCGACTCGTGCACCTCGAACACCAATTCATCGTGCACCTGCATGATCGCGCGCACCAACGGCTTCTCCTGCCCCTGCAGCCAGGCGTCGACCTCTATCATCGCACGCTTGATGATATCGGCCGCCGTGCCCTGCATCGGGGCGTTGATGGCGGCGCGCTCGGCCGCCTTGCGGCGCATGGCGTTGCTGGAGCGGACGTCCGGCAGATACAGACGGCGGCCGTCCAGCGTGCTGACATAGCCCTGCTCGGAAGCCTGCTGACGGGTGCGCTCCATGTAATCCAGCACGCCCGGGTAACGTTCGAAGTAGAGATCCATATAGCGCTGGGCTTCCCCACGCGGGATCCCCAGCTGACGCGCCAGGCCGAAGGCGCTCATGCCGTAAATCAAACCAAAGTTAATCGCCTTGGCGCTGCGGCGCTGCTCGCCGGTCACTTTATCCAACGGCACGCCGAAAACTTCCGACGCCGTGGCGCGGTGAATGTCTTTCCCTTCGGCGAAGGCCTTCAGCAGCCCTTCATCCTGAGACAGATGCGCCATGATGCGCAGCTCGATCTGCGAGTAGTCGGCCGCGACAATGCGGTAGCCTTCCGGCGCAATAAAGGCCTGGCGAATGCGCCGCCCTTCTTCGTTGCGCACCGGGATGTTCTGCAGGTTCGGATCGCTCGAGGAGAGGCGGCCGGTGGCGGTCACCGCCTGATGGTACGAGGTATGCACCCGCCCGCTGACCGGATTGATCATCAGCGGCAGCTTGTCGGTATAGGTGGTCTTCAGCTTCGCCAGGCCGCGGTATTCCAGAATCACCTTCGGCAGCGGGTAGTCGAGCGCCAGCTCGGCCAGCACTTCTTCGTTGGTGGATGGCGCCCCGCCCGGGGTTTTCTTCAGCACCGGCAGCTTTTGTTTTTCGTACAAGATAGCCTGCAGCTGCTTGGTCGACGCCAGGTTGAACGGCTCTTCCGCCAGCTCGTGGGCCTGCGCCTCCAGCTCAGCCAGACGCTTGGCCAGCTCCTGGGAGTGGGCCGATAAAATGGCCGGATCGATCAGCACCCCGGTGCGTTCGATATGCGACAGCACCGGCAGCAGCGGCATTTCAATCTCGTTGAACACCGTCAGTAGTTCCGCGCTCTGTTTCAACTGCGGCCACATCGCCAGATGCAGCTGCAGCGTGACATCGGCGTCTTCGGCAGCGTATGGCGCCGCCTGCTCAAGCGCGATCTGATTGAACGTCAGCTGGTTCTTGCCCTTGCCGGCGATCTCTTCGAAGGTGATGGTTTTGTGGCCAAGATAACGATCGGCCAGGCTGTCCATATCATGACGGCCGCCGACGCTGTCCAGCACATAGGACTCCAGCATGGTGTCGTAGGCGATGCCGCGCATCTCGATGCCGTAACGCGCCAGCAGGCTCATATCGAACTTCAGATTTTGCCCGACCTTGAGCGCTTTCTCGTCTTCCAGCAGCGGCTTGAGCGCCTCCAGCACGTAAGCGCGATCCAGCTGCGCCGGCGCATCCAGATAATCGTGCGCCACCGGCAAATAAGCCGCTTCGCCCGGCGCGATCGCAAAGGACAGGCCGATCAGATTGGCGGTCAGGGTATCCAGGCCATCGGTTTCGGTATCGAAGGCAAACACGTCGGCTTTTTTCAACCGCGCCAGCCAGTCGGTAAAGGTCGCTTCGTCCAGGATGGTGACATAACCGTCCTGAGACAGCTTGGCCTCCGCCAGCGCTTTCGGCGCTTCCGCGGCTACGGCTGGTTTGGCGGCGCCGGCAGCTTTCGCGCCCGCGCCTTTCTTGTTTTCCAACCAGACGCCGGCTTCTACGTCCGCCAGCCAGCGTTTGAACTCGTACTGTTTAAACAGCTGTTGCAGCGTGTCGACATCCGGCGCGGAGACCGTCAGGTCCGCACAAGTCAGATCCAGCTCGACGTCGGTTTTGATCGTCGCCAGCTTATAGGAGAGGTACGCGACCTCTTTATTCTGTTCCAGCTTGGCCGCCATGGTTTTGGCACCGCGGAAGCTCAGCGTGGCGATGTTCTCCAGATTGCCGTACAGCGCATCCAGCCCGCCGATACCCTGCAGCAACGCCTGGGCGGTTTTCTCGCCCACGCCCGGCACGCCGGGAATGTTGTCCGATGAATCGCCCATCAGCGCCAGGAAGTCGATGATCAGCTCCGGCGGAATGCCGTACTTGTCGCACACTTCCTGCGGGCCGAGGATCGTGTTGTTCATGGTGTTGATCAGGGTGACGTTCGGCGTCACCAGCTGCGCCATGTCTTTGTCGCCGGTGCTGATCAGCACCGCGTGGCCGGCCTTTTCAGCCTCCAGCGCCAGCGTACCGATGACGTCATCCGCCTCTACGCCGGGCGTCACCAACAGCGGCAGGCCCATCGCCTTGACCATGTTATGCAGCGGCTCGATCTGCGCGCGCAGATCGTCCGGCATCGGCGGCCGGTGCGACTTGTATTCAGCGAACAGATCATCGCGGAAGGTCTTCCCTTTGGCATCAAACACCACGGCAACGTGGCTCGGTTGATACTGCAACAGCAGACTGCGCAGCATATTCAGCACGCCGTACATCGCGCCGGTCGGCTCGCCCGCCGAATTGGTCAGCGGCGGGAAGGCGTGATAAGCGCGGTAGAGGTAAGAGGAACCGTCAACCAGGATTAGTGGGTTTTCTGCAATCTGGGCCATAGCGTTTCTTTATCGTGATCGGACATAGGGGTAAGCATGCCATAGCTGGCCGCCGGAGACGAACCTTAGCGTGCATTGCGGACGAAAATGATGTGATTGTGCGCGAGGATCCGCAAGATCTTACCTGTGGATAACTTTGTGCATAGAAAAGAGACCGAATTATAACGCTGCGATTATCGTTATAACGGCGAATAAAATTCCTATTTAAATCACCGCGTTAAAAGAACGAATTCCGGCGACGCTTAATTATTGGCTTTTATTGGATTTGTGGATATAACTTTCGCCGGATTTTAATCGCACTATTAATCAAATTCGGCGCCTCAATTACCATAGCACAAGCTGGACAAGTTGCACGAAAACTCAGCAAATGGTTATCCGATGAGACGAAAAACAGTGATTTTTAGCGGCGCTTTACCCCGACGATTTCTGTTAAAATGCGTTTTTGTTCATGCGCTTTGGCATGCAACGATGTTCCCACCAACCGTCAGCCCATAATCATGCCAAGATTGTTAACGCCTGTTATCTTTATCATTTCCGTCATACTTACCATTCTGGTGACGGTGTTATGCTCCATCCCCATCACGCTGGCCGGCATCGTGAAACTCGTGGTGCCCATTCCCGCCGTTTGGCGATATATCTCGGCTTTCGCCGATTTCATGATGTGGTGTTGGTGCCAAGGGCTGGCGCTGTTATTGCGCATTAACGGGCAATTGCGTTGGGATATTGAAGGGCTGGAAGGGTTGGATCGCAAAAACTGGTATCTGCTGATCAGCAACCACGAAAGTTGGTCAGACATTGTCGTGTTATGCGTGCTGTTCAGAAATCATATTCCAATGAATAAGTATTTCCTCAAACAGCAGCTCGCCTGGGTGCCGTTTGTCGGCCTGGCCTGCTGGGCGCTGGACATGCCATTCATGAAGCGTTACTCCCGCGCCTATTTGCTCAAGCACCCGGAAAAACGCGGCAAGGATATCGAAACGACGCGCCGTTCCTGCGAAAAATTCCGCCAGCGCCCAACCACCATCGTCAATTTCGTCGAAGGCTCACGCTTCACCGAAGCCAAGAAAATTAAAAGCAATTCACCTTATCGCAATTTGCTGGCGCCCAAAGCCGCCGGCATCGCGTTTACCCTTAGCGCGCTGGGCAATCAGTTCGACAAAGTGTTGAACGTCACCCTGCTTTATCCGGAAAATAACCAGCGGCCCTTTCTGGATATGCTGTGCGGCCGCCTGACGCGTATCGTGGTGAGAATAGAGACGCTACCGATCGATGAAACCCTGCACGGTGATTATTTCAACGATAAACAGTTCAAGCGGCGCTTCCAGCTGTGGCTGAATACGCTGTGGCAGGAAAAAGACCGGTTGCTGGATAAATTGAAGCGGCAATACGGATAAAAAAACGCCGGCAATGCCGGCGTTTTTCATGTTGAATCAGGCTTATTTCTGCTGGCTGAGGAATTTAACCACATCGGCGAACTGCTTCACGTAAGCGTCCATCGAGCTGGTGTCCAGGCCATCGTTTTTAACCATGTATTTGCCGTTGACGAATACCGCCGGCACGCCGCGCAGCTGCAGATCTTCTGCGGCTTTCTCCTGTTGAACCACCAGAGATTTCACCACGAAGCTGTTCCAGGCCGCGTCATAATCTGCGGCGGTTACGCCCGCTTTCACGAAGACGTTACGGATATCGTCCGGCGTTTGCACGGTCTGGGTTTTCTGCACCGCTTCAAACATCAGCGGGCTTACTTTGTCTTCCACGCCCAGCGCCATCGCCACCGCCCATGCCTGAGTCAGCTGTTTGCCCAACGGCCCCAGGAACTCCACGTGGTACTTGGTCATTTTGGTGCCGGCAGGCAACGCTTTTTTCACGTTCTCGGACACGTGATAGACCTGCTCAAACTGGTAGCAGTGTGGGCAGTAAAAGGAGAAGAACTCCAGCACCTGCGGCTCACCGGTCACCGGCTTGTCCAGGGTCACGTACTGAGTGCCATCGCTAAACTGTGCCGCCGAGGCGCTGAATGCCATCACCATGCCAACGAGCGCCAACCATATTTTTTTCATAAGACTAAACTCTCCATTGTGTTAAAGCTTCAATACATTGGCGTCAGCTGCAGAGGAGGCTCCTGCAACAGCTTAACCTGTTCATTAAACGCCGCAGTCTGAGATAACCAGAAATCAGACTCCGCCATCCACGGAAAACTCTTAGGGAAGGCCGGATCCTGCCAACGGCGAGCGACCCAGGCCAGGTAATACACCATGCGCATCGCCCGCAGTGGCTCAATTAACGCCAGCTCGCGCTGATCGAACTCGGCAAATTCGCCGTACGCCTCCAGCAAAACGTCCAGCTGCATCAGTTGGTCGCGACGTTCGCCGTGCAACAGCATCCACAGATCCTGAACCGCAGGGCCGTTGCGCGCGTCATCAAGATCGACGAACAGCGGGCCATCGCGCCACAGAATATTGCCCGGATGGCAATCGCCGTGCAAACGCCGCGGCTGCCAGTTCAGATTCCAGTGTGGCTTGATCGCCGCAATCAGGTTATCCGTCGCCTGCAGGAAGGCATCACGCTGAGCCGCCGGCAACAGCTCGCAATTGGCCAGCGCCTGACGCGGGGCAACAAGATACTCTTCAATCCCCATGGTTGGACGCTCGGCAAACAAACGCTCGCCGCCGACCTGATGGATACGCCCCAGAAAACGGCCTACCCATTCCAACTGATCCAGATTGTCTATCTCGTATTGCCGGCCCCCCACGCTGGGGAACAGGGCAAAGAAAAAACCGCCGTGCGTATGCAGCGTAGCGCCTTGAAGCGCCAGCGGCGCCACCGCCGGGATCTCCGCGCCGGCCAGATCCAGAGCGAACTGATGTTCCTCACCGATTTGTACGGCGCTCCAGCGCTCCGGGCGGTAAAACTTCACCACGTAGCGTCGACGATCCTCATCCATAAACTGATAGACGCGGTTCTCATAGCTGTTCAATGCCGTCAGGCCGGAATCGACGCGCAGGCCAATCCCTTCTAGCGCGTCCATGATCAAATCGGGCGACAGGGTGTCGAAATTAAAAGCTGAGTTATTCATAACGTTCGTTTGATCGCTGACAGCACGGTGCCGGGAATGAGAAATAGTAGCATTAATGGCGCATTTCACGCGCTATGCTTTCTCGCACCGCACGAGGATCAATCCTTGATAACGCCGCGAGCACGCAGCAACGCCGTTTTAAAATCTTCTTCGTAATCTTTCTTCAGGCCCGGGATCTGATCCGTGCTGGCGCTGCCGCGCATTTTCAGATGGTAAATAAGAATATCGTCGCTCAACTCAGACAATTCGCCCTGGAAGCCCGCTTCCTTCGCCAGCTTTTGCAAAAACTGCATCAAATTGAGATCGGGATCTTCCTGCCAGGCCGGGTGCAACAGCTCGATCAACTCGTTTACGCGATGCGTTTTCATCTCAATATCGTCCAATAGCATGAATAAACTCACAAAGTAACAGGCTTACCCACGCAGTGAAAGAACCGGCTTGTCAATAAAGGTAAATCCTGATGTCGCGCCGGCTTTAGCGCTACAATCAGCGCATCGACAAGGCGGGATAAACGAGATGCATAAAGAAATCAGCGGCGTCATTTTGGCCGGCGGACGGGCCACGCGCATGGGCGGTGAAGACAAAGGCCTGGTGTCGATTGGCGGGATCGCACTCTATCAACACGTATTGGCTCGGTTACGCCCGCAGGTGGCTTCCGTCGCCATCAGCGCCAATCGCAATCAGGGACGTTACCAGGCGAGCGGTTTGCCGGTGATTGGCGATCTGACGCCCGATTTCGCCGGGCCGCTGGCAGGCATGCTGGCCGGGCTCAAACAGGCTCCCAGCGAATGGGTGGTCTTCGTCCCTTGTGATGTCCCCGACTTTCCCGCCGACTTAGTCGCTCAGCTATGGCAGCAAAAAGGCGCGGCGCAGGCGGCCTTTGCCAGCGATGGTGAACGAGATCACCCCACGCTGGCGTTACTGCATAGCCAAATAGCGCCGCAGCTGGCCGACTATCTGGCGCGCGGTGAACGCAAGCTGATGCTGTTCTTGCATCAAATTGGCGCACAACGCGTAGTGTTCAGCGGGCAGCAAGCGGCATTTCATAACCTGAATACGCCGGCTGACTGTCTGAATTGGCAACAAACGCGAGAGCTCAAAAAATGAATCGTTCATTGCCTCCCTTGCTGGCCATCGGCGCCTACAGCGGAACGGGGAAAACGACCCTGCTCAAACAGCTGATCCCGTTACTGAAACAACGCCAGGTAAGGATTGGACTGATCAAACATACGCATCACGACATGGATGTGGATACGCCGGGTAAAGACAGCTATGAGCTGCGTAAAGCAGGCGCCGAGCAAACGCTGGTCGCCAGCGATCGCCGCTGGGCATTAATGACCGAAACGCCGGAGCAACAACCTTTGGATCTGCGCTATCTGGCTGGGCGCTTTGACGCCGATAAGGTCGACTTGATTCTGGTGGAAGGGTTCAAACATGAGCCGGTCAGCAAGATCCTGCTTTATCGGGCCGAGATCGGCAGACCGTTGGAAGACATGCTGGATCAGTTTGTCGTCGCGATAGCCAGCGATCGACCGCTATCCATTTCGGCTAAGCAGCTGGATCTCAATCAACCGGAAAGCATCGCCGACTTTATTGTCGAGTGGTTGAAAGGCGCAGCGTAGCTGCGCTTTTTTACGTTTTACGCACAGCAAAAAGCCCTGAACGTCAGTTCAGGGCTTTCGGCTTTGTTTGATGCCTGGCAGTGTCCTACTCTCGCATGGGGAGACCCCACACTACCATCGGCGCTACGGCGTTTCACTTCTGAGTTCGGCATGGGGTCAGGTGGGACCACCGCGCTATTGCCGCCAGGCAAATTCTGTTTCATTCCAACCGCCTCACTTCCATGAAGCCATCAGAACCAATCTTGGAACGTCGCTGAAAATCTCTCTAAAAACACCTTCGGTGTTGTAAGGTTAAGCCTCACGGATCATTAGTACTGGTTAGCTCAATGCATCGCTGCAC
>Ga0302349_1000548_pt1 | contig 42052 bp, 60 predicted proteins | sample PhyAR1_FD_202176 | JGI IMG/M metagenome (GOLD analysis project Ga0302349, IMG submission 202176) | Leaf surface microbial communities from alfalfa plants in UC Gill Tract Community Farm, Albany, California, United States - DLSL A.R1... | ecosystem: Host-associated > Plants > Phyllosphere >... | reverse complement strand
AACTGCCCGGTGGCAGTATCAAGGGTTGTATGGAAAAGCATATCTTTGTAAAGCGCCCGTAATGCGTCGCTGGAATTTTGCGCGTGTGTTTTCCCGCTGCGTTTTATTTGTCCAAAGCGCGAAATTGATCCAGACACCGACTACCAATTTTTGCCTACGGTTAAAAAAATTAATTTAGATCAATGAATGTTAAATTGCTGAATTTAATGTGATCCCGGCGAGATCACTTATTAATCATTTGTAGGTATATTCCGTTCTCGAATAAAACCATAACGAGGGAGTGGATATGAAAAAAGCAGTGATAGCAGCGCTGATTCTGGGTACGTTTTCCGGCGGAGCCGTTGCACACGAAGCCGGTGAGTTCTTTTTCCGCCTGGGATCTGCCACGGTACGTCCTACGGAAGGCTCGGATAATGTTCTGGGCCTGGGCGGATTCAACGTCAGTAACAATACCCAGGCCGGAATGACCTTTACCTGGATGGCCACCGACAACGTTGGCGTTGAATTGCTGGCAGCCACGCCGTTTCGTCACAAGGTCGGGACTGGCCCAACCGGGGACATCGCCACGGTTCATCATCTGCCGCCCACGTTGATGGCCCAGTGGTATTTCGGTGACGCCAGCAGCAAAGTGCGCCCCTATGTGGGGGCCGGGGTCAACTACACCACCTTCTTTGACGAAAAGTTTAACGACACCGGTAAAGCCGCGGGCCTTTCCGATCTGAGTCTGAAAGATTCATGGGGCATGGCGGGGCAGGCGGGCCTGGATTATCTCATCAACCGCGACTGGTTGATTAACATGTCGGTCTGGTACATGGATATCGACACCGAAGTAAAATTCAAAGCGGCGGGCGAGCAGCAAAATATCAGTACCCGTCTGGATCCGTGGGTGTTTATGTTCTCGGCCGGCTACCGCTTCTAAACCTCTTCTGCAAAACTCCTGCAAAACCCTTCTGCAAAACTGGTCGTTAAATGACCAGTTTTTTATACTCTTTTCCTCGAGTGTCATTATATTTATTCGTCATGATTACACTGGAGTGCCCAAGTAAAACTTGAGTGTCTATACCTTGCTCGCGATAAAGCCGCTCCGATAAAGATCGCTGTTCGTGGAAGCTCGGTGCCGTGCCGTTTTTCTCCCACTCGTACGCGACGCTATCTCTCGCTTTGCTAAATGCGACAGTTAAGGTTGCCGGTTTAACCATGCCGCCCCGCTTGGCTTTCCCTTTAGCGTGGTGATGATGCAACAAGTAAGGGCTCAGAACCTTGTCGCGGCACGAGGAGATCACCTCACCGAGCGAGATGCCAAGTGCGTTACAGCGTAACTCTAAAGGAATAGCCAGCTTGTATCCGGTCTTGCTTTGCTCGATACACAAACAACCTTCCTGGATGTCAGTAAACTTCATGTTGCATATATCAGACAGGCGCTGCCCGGTGATAATGGCGAGCTGCATACCGCGTTGAAGGAAATAATTATCTTTTTCTGCCGCGTTGAAGATAAGCATCCACTCCTCGAAAGTAAGCCTTTGCCGGCTGATCTTTACGTGGGGCTTCTTGCTGGAAAGCGCCGGGTTGAATCCAGGCGGGACTTCTCCGACTTGCTGCGCTTCCTTAAACACATCGATCGTAACCTTCCTGAAAATCTGCCCCATCCTGTTATGTCCCTTCTCTTTATAATCTTCCAGAATCGAAACAATATCCTTTACGGTAATCTCATCCAGCTGGCGTGGCCCCAAAGATTCCTCAAGAACCTTTAACGGTGAGGCCTTTTGCTTGAATGTGTTTAGCTTAATCTCGCCTTGTTGCAGCCGCTCTTCCTGAAGCTTTCTGTACCGGACCAAATACTCGCTGATCGTTGCGGCTCCGCCCAGGCGCTTGTTGATGTCATTTTTAGCGCGGATCAGATGCCTCATTTTTTGTTCGGCTAAACGGCTGTTAGCTTCAATGGCAATTTCTTTGGCGGTACTTTCATCGGTGCCGAGGCCGTGAAATTTCCCAGTAACAGGGTGCTTATACCGCCAGTAAACTTTTTTGGTGCGCGAGTCCAGAAAACAGGAAAGGCCTGGTATAGATACGTTATGTTTCCGAGGTCGCGCCATCTTCTAAAATCCTCCTCAGGAGCGGGTGATCCTGTTTCTTTATCTCTGGTTCTGCTGATAAGCCAACGAACCGGGCCGTGACCTCGACGCGCCAGCTTTTTCCCACTTTGCATGGGGGCGGTGAAATCATGCCGTTCTTGGCGTATTTGCAAAGGGTGGATGTCCCGGGTACCGGCTCTCCAAATTCGCGCTTTGCCCATTCAGATAATAGAACTAACCTGGACATTATCTTCTCCAGATAATGGCCCTTTGCAGGGCCAAAAGGTGAATAAAAGAAATCAGATTGCTGTCAGGCGTTGCCAGATAGCCGATACGTATTTGACCTGGTGGCGGGCGTCGGCCAGGGCGTTATGCTGATCGCCTTCAAAAGGGATGTCGTAGCGAGCATTTAGCCCAACCGCTTTACCCAGCTCAACGACGGTTCGCACGTCACGGTAGTTCCAGTGCGGGATCGGGAAGGGCGTGTCGGCTAACTCAAATGCTGCCTCCAGAAGAGAGCAATCAAACGAACTACCATTTCCCCAGAGCTGCACATTCTTAGAACCGTTGGCTGCGTTTTCAGCGATGAAGTCGAGAAGCTGCTCAAGCGCTTCTACCAGGCCGACCGTATCATCCACCACGATTGCAGATCGTGCTTCAGGCGATTGCTTCAGCCACCAGAGAATGGTGCTGGCGTCTGGCCTGGCCCCGAATGACATCGACGATTCGAGATTAATCACCTGATAATATTCAGCACCGGTCATACCGCTGGCCGGGTCAAAGAATACGGCCCCTACTGAAACGATCGGCGCGCCCGGTTTTTTACCCATGGTTTCGAGATCCACCATCAGGTGCGTGAACATGATTTCCGAATTTGTGGAATCAGGCTCCAGCGCTTCCAGTTCCTCTTTCAGACCCGCTTCCATCACCGCATAGGTTGCATCGCCAACCGCGGCGCCACAGTCAGGGCAACCGCTGCCACCTTCGGTACCACAGCCAGCACAGATGGTTCCCGCTACGGCATCTGTTTGCGCAGCAGTTGCATCAGCGCTTTCGCCTGGTGGAACCGCGCCAACACTTTCTCCTTTCGCCGGGTTAGTCTCTTCCATCTGCACATCGCTGGTGGTCTCCGTTACTGTTTCCGTTTTTTCGACTGCGTTTGAGAGGGTATTGATGACCGGGTCATTATTTGTACCCATTAGGCCATCGATAGAGAACACGCCGCCGCCGAGGTTCGCGACCTGCGTCTGGCTGTCGGCAATGGTCGCCTCATTTTTTTCCGGGTGGAGCTTTTCATCAGCAGCGCGTTGACGCATCTGATCCACAATAGAAAGTGCACGTTCAGGGCATTTTTGTTCGCTTGGGTTATATGCGGAATGAAGCTCTTCCAGCGTTTCATCAACCTCCTGCCATGCTTCATCGACCATTTCTTTGGTAACGGCTTCCTGCGGCTGTGCATTGTTGGCATGAATAGGCATCAGCTCAGTCGCTTCATTGAAATTTGTCGTCATAGTTCGGTTAACGAACTCGAGGTGTGCAGCTGGAGTCAGGTGGATATTCTCTGGTGCGATGCGCACCAGGTTAAAAATAGCCGTGCGGTTCACTGCCAGAACACCAGGCTGATTGCGCAGAATTTTGCTCCATGATTTCCAGGGTTCTTCTTTGTTCGCGACAATCTCTTTGGCGCGGCGCAAAACACTGGAAGGGATTTCAAAATGGTGGAAATCCATCGGCAGCAGGGCGCAGGCGATCTCCAGATCGAGGGTGTCCAGGGTGTGATGCGCATCTGCGCCGCGGTCAGTTACATACCCGCCGTCGGCATTGGTGCCTGCATCTGTGCGCTGCACGTGACTGATGCGGTTACCTGCGGCCCATTCACGCGTCAGGATCCCTCGGTCGATATATGGGGTGGCTACCCAGGCTTTAGTGAACTGCAGCAGCAGAGCCAGCTCATGGCGCTTATCCATGCTGAACACTGTTCGAATAGCATTCGTATAGCGCCACAGGTCTTTGGTGTCATAAGCCTTAACTTCTGAAGAATTCTCTGCGGCCAGAAGCAGGTTCTGGACATATCCGTTATCGGTGTCCATTTCCATTAAGTGAAGATCCGCGTGTTCTTTGCGGCTGATATGATGGCGCAGTTGGTCAGCTGTCAACTGAGCCAGGAGCTGTTTGCGGAATGGCATTTTGCAGACGGGATAATGAGCGCCCCCGTCATCATGTTTACTGATGCTCAGGCCATGCTCAATTAAGTCCTCAGGTTCTTCTTTGGCTGGAAGCTTTCCACTCTTCCAGTCGTCAACCAGCTGATTGCGCTCGTCAGCTTCGGCTTTAATCCAGCTCGACATGAAGATGGCCAGCAGTGCAGGATTGTGTTCTTTGTCTTGCGGGAAAATGTCTTTGATGGCCTGGACCAGTTTCCACTCGGCATGCAGGCTGAGAGCGCCAATATCAGCAACGTCATTTTTGGCCTGCAGCAGGTTCTGGAAATAGCTATTTTCGTCGTCCATCGACAGGGTCATGGCATCAATCATTTGCTCATTAGTGATGTGGGTCTGATATTTATCGCCGAGCAGGTGAACGGCAAAGCGCCCTGCAACAGAGCGGTTTTCAACCGGGACGGTGCTGCCCACATCTGCGGTATCAGTGGCGGTTACCGCCGCGACCGGCTGATTCTCATCGCTGGTGACGCTGTCCGGGACGATGGTGGTTTCGCTCTGAGGCGCGGCGCCAGGTATCACTATCCAGGTGCGCAGGTCATCGGCCAGCTGATAGCGCTCGCACCAGGTGTAATCGATGGTGCTTTCTTCCGGCAGATCATTGAAAACCGGGAAATCGGTGCGGACAGGCTTCAGGTATTCTTTGCCGCGGCCGGTTTCGATGCCAGCGTCCTCCAGCTCGACATCCAGTTGCAGCGCTGCGCGCGATTCGGTTTTGTCTGTAAACCACAGAACGCCGTCAGGTTTTCCAGATTTCTGGGTAGCCTTAATATGATAAAAAAATTCCATCTTGGAGCCTCATTTGGGTGTAAGATACCCAACAGCTGATGATCGCCGCCTTGGGTAGTGGTCATTGGTCAAAACTCGATTCCGGAAAGCTTTGGTCGGCTGACCGGGTACTTAACCCGCCTTGCGCGGGTTTTGTGCTTATTGGACGCTGGTTTTTTTCGCCAGCTGGGAGACAAGTACGCCATCAAGCGCATCCAGCACAGGGTCGAACGTGGTGTTCGACGGGATCTTGCTTACTGCGCGGATTACTGCTGAAACTGAGATATCTCCTTCACGCAGGCTGTAACCACCTCCGGGCCCTCTGTGCGAGGTGACTAGGTTGCCGCTGCGCAACCGCTTGAAAATTTGCTCCAGATAAGAAACCGAGAGCTTCATTTCTTTACTCAGTGTGGCGAGCGGTACAGGCGTTCCGCGGTAGATTCTTTCCAGAACTGCAACGGCCTGGACAGATGCCATCACTCGTTTCATTCCAAATTCCATAGTGGATCCCTTCTGGGCCAGTCAGGCCATTGGTCAAAACTCGATTAAAAATGTAACGCTGGCTGTTGGTCGTCAGCCGATTTGTATGGGTAACACTGTCCTTTCACGTGCTGCTCTGCGGCAGCTGCTTCACAAATCGCTTCGGTTTTATAGAGACCGAGCATGATGTCTGAGCATTCCCCAGTGAGGGCACAGACTGGAATGATTAAGGCGAAGAACATGCTCATGCGTTGAGTTCTGGATTGCCTTTCTGCGCCATGAAGTAGCAGAACTTGCGGATCAAGACTTCAACGATGTTAAGGCGAGTGGCCTGCTGTTTTACGGGGTTACGTGCATAGTCGATCATGGTTATCTCCTTATTGCCATTTACGTCTGGCCGACGGAACGGTAAAGCCTGCTGCGCGATTGCTTTTGTCATCTCATCCGGTGTTTCGTATGCCGCCGGCAGCTACTTCGTGGGCGTCCTGCCTGGATGACTTACTTGCTGCTTGGTATGCTCGAAGTTTCACACGGCGTGAATATCACGTCAATACAAAAAGTGAATTTTATTTTTCACAAATCGTGAGTATTTTGGGGTAAGGACGAAAAAAAACCAGCAAGAAAGCTGGTTTCTGAGGGTGAGAATTAATTAGCTATTTGGTTCAGATTGATCATCCATCGGCTTGAACCTTCCGCGAAGGTACTTCTCAACGTATTCATCAATTTCTCTAAGCCTGACTTGAAAAATCTCAATCATTTTATCTTGCTCAGTTTCAGGTAATTGCTTGAACAAACTGAGCATTTCTCTTTGTTTTTCTGTAAGCCATTTATCTTCATCACCACGCTCTCCAAAGAGCAGTTCGCCTGGCGTGGTGCCTAACATCCTGGCTAAAACCATTGCATCGTCAGCGCCAACGTTCCTTAGACCGGATTCGTAATTGGCGAGACGAGAAGCAGCTGACCACCCGCATAACTTTGCAGCTTGGGCCTGGCTCAATCCCTTTTGGATGCGCAGCGTCTTAATACGCTCGCCGATCTGTTCTGCAATTGTCTTCATGAGTCGATTTTATCACGCATAGTGAATCATTATCGATTCACGATTATGTTGACATGCAATTCACGATATGTGAATAATGTTCACATCTTACAGGAGAGTCGGATGAACTTAATTTCTCACTATCGTAAAAAAGCAAACATTTCCCAGCTGGCGCTTGCACAACAGATTGGTTGGAACCAACCACGATTGGCGAACTATGAATCGAATCTGAGAACTCCAAGTCTGGAAGACTCCCGCCGTATCGTAGTTGCGCTAAATGCTCTGGGCGCGCGTTGTTCTTTAGATGAGGTTTTCCCACCACTAACAGATGGTTAAGGAGTTCAAATGCAAGCCATTACTTATGAGCATGATAACCAGAAGGCTATCGCTCCGCTGAAAACTAAAAATCAGTATGAACCTCGCCGCAGAGATAACTTGCGGCGCCAGGCGATCCTGACCGCCGTGCGGGAATGGGAGCTTAATCTACCCGGCCAGGCGCAGGACGTTGTTACGCAGTTGGTGGCCGAACAGTGGTCAAAAGAAGGCGGGCGAGGGATCACAGTAAACAAACAGAACCTTTATCGCTACCTGAAAAACGAAACCAATTCCAGCAAGTACACGGCTTACGTCATGCAACTCGCGGACGCGATCAGCATGGCAATGCCGATTGAGATCGCCAGAAAACATGGCCTCCGTCAGGGTAAAACCGACATCGAGCTGGTGGCCGAGGCAATAAAAGAGACCGGAGAGCACCACCAGGCGAAGTTGCTGGGCCTGCCGACTAAGAAACAGGCAAAGGAGGGCTTTGAGAACCTCCTAGCTAACGCAGCACTTTTACCCGGTGAACTTGCCGGGGTGATGATCGCTCACCTCCAGGCACTTGCACCACTTTTTACGTAATCGAGTTTTGACCAATGACCACACGTCCCGGTGCGCCGGGCAACAGGAGTAAACATGGCAGCGCTGCCCTATATGCAACTCTACATTGCTGATTACCTGGCGGACACCATGCATCTGTCTACTGAAGAGCACGGCGCTTACCTGCTGCTGATGTTCAATTACTGGCAGACAGGAAGACCCATTCCTAAAAACCGGCTGGCAAAAATCGCAAGGTTGAGTAACGACCGTTGGAACGCCGTTGAGCCTTCGTTAAAAGAGTTTTTCAACGATAACGGTAGCGAATGGTCGCAAGAGCGAATTGAGCGAGATCTGGAGGCTGTAAAAACCTCACTCAGTCAGAAGTCCGCAGCAGGTAAAGCATCGGCACAGGCAAGAAAAGCCAAAAAAGAAACGAAAGAGCAACGGAGTGACAACGGGTGTTCAACGGTTGTTGATGCTCCGTTGCAACAGGAGGACAACGGAAACCCAACTAATAAAGATACAGATACAGATACAGATCTAAAAGAAAACCTAGAGAGAGAGGAGCGCGAGCAAAACGAATTTTTGCCACCGTTTGGAAAATTCCCGATCACCAACGACTGGACCCCAGGAGCTGATTTCGTAGGACAAGCTGCGCTATGGGGCATCAACCTTGGCGAGCGTCCGGGTTATACCGCTGTAGAGCTGCAGCAGTTTCGTGATTACTGGCAATGCGAAGGGAAAGTTAAACACCACATTCAGTGGGAGCAGACCTTTGCATCCAGTCTGCAAACATCTCGTGCTAAAGCGGCCGCTCAGGCGAAAGGCCAGCGTCGCCAGCCAGCCCTGACAGTATCGACACCTGATACTGAAATACCACCGGGATTTAGAGGGTAACGATGAAAACAACGAATGACGTTCTGGGCCGCCTTCAGCGACTGATCCCCGAAGGCATTCAGCCAAAGTTCACCAACGCCAAGGAGTTGATGGCCTGGCAACAGGAGGAGGGGCGAAAGAGAGCTGCGGAGCTGGAAAAAGAAAATCAGCGCGCACGCTCAGAGAAGATTTTTGGCCGGTCCGGTATTTGCGATCTGCACCGCAATTGCACCTTCGCGAATTACCAGGTGAGCAACGAGGGGCAAAAGAACGCGCTGACCCTGGCAAAGAGCTATGCCCAGAACTTCGGCAGTGGGTTTGCCAGCTTTGTGTTCAGTGGCGGCTGCGGTACCGGGAAGAATCATCTCGCGGCGGCAATAGGCAATTTCCTGCTGCAGCGTGATCACTCTGTTCTGGTGGTGACCGTTCCTGACCTGATGCTGCGCGCGCGGAAATGCTATGACGAAGGCCAGTCTGAATCTGAGCTGCTGGACGACCTTTGCAAAGTGAGTCTGCTGGTGCTGGATGAGGTCGGAGTACAGCGCGAGACACGTAACGAGTGGGTGCTGCTTAATCAGATTATCGATCGCCGCCTGGCGGCAATGAAACCAGTGGGGGTACTGACAAACCTGAATTTTGATGAGTTATCGAAAACCCTGGGTGAGCGGGTAATGGACCGCCTGACCATGGATAACGGGATCTGGGTGAATTTCGCCTGGGGAAGTTATCGCAAAAACGTGAGCCATTTGCGGCTTGTGAAATAACTAAACGAGTTTTGACCAATGACCAAACAATTAACCCAGAAAGACCAGGTGGCGATTTTTGTGCGCTACCAGCCGAACTGCGCCGTCGGCGACGTTTCCGAAGCACTGGATATGTCAGGCGCTACAGCAGGCAAACTGCTGCGAGAGCTGAGCGACGATGGGGTAATAACCCGATCCCGTAACAGCGTCCAGTACACCTATACGGTGTTACCACACGCCGATATTCCGGATGTGATCCTTCCGTGCATGGAGGAGAAAAGCGACCCGGTGAAGATGCAGGCCGCTGAACAGAAAGCGAAGGCGCTGGAAGAAAAGGGGCTGTGGCGTCGCGCCGCAGCAGTGTATTCGGACATGTTCGGGATCGCCTGCAGTGCTGTCGAAGTTGCCCGGATCGCCAAACGGCGTAAAGAGTGCCTACGCCAGGCGGGGAGGGCTTAACTGATGCCGAGACCAAAAACGCATAGCGAGCGCACGCTGTTCATCTCCTGGATTGTCGAAATGGTGAAAAAGCATGGCCGCGCAACGACCAGAGATGTCGCCGCCATGTTCGGCCTGCACCGCACCACTGCCGAGAAATACATCCGGGCTGCCGTAGAGCAGGGGAAACTTATCCGCCACGGGCGCTGCGGCGTCTTCCGCGACCAGCGGGCAGTTATCGACTTTGACATGGAACGTTACACGCACCGAGGAGCATCACATGAGTGATTCACTGAGCAACAAGAGCTGGTGGCCGTTGGTCATCAGTTTGTGAAGGCGATGAGCAGCGACACGCCGATCATCGATATGGCGAAAATTGTTTCCCGTCTGGCCGAGCGGCTGGACTGCACCACCGCGGCGCTCCGTGCCACGCAAGCCCAGCGCGATCAGCTGGCTGCGGAGAATGCGGGTCTGAAATCAAACCTCATGTATTGGGATGCCGAAGATCCTGAAGCACCGTATGACAGTCCAGAAGAAATCGCTGAAGCATGCTCGCTCAACTACAACGATGAGTTCATTGTGCAGGTTGCCAATAAGCTACCGAACCGCACCTATCGTGTGTGCGAAAGCTGGGAGCATGAGTGCAAGCTTGAACTGGTAGAGGGTGGTGAAGTTAAAACTCCTGCCACCGATGCCTATTTGGCTAAAGTGCGGGCCAGCGTCCTAGATGAAATGGCGGTCGAGTATCGAAAATTTGCAAGCGAGGAAGGTTGTTCCTGCAACATGCAAAGCAGTTACAACCTGACTGCTGAACGAGCCGAAAGCTATGCCGCTTACGTTCGTCGCCAAGGAGCAGCGCAATGAGTGATGACTTCGGTTATGTGAATTCTCGTTACGGGGTTAATGCCTGTGTAGGGCGCCGTGTAGTCGCATATGGCGAACCAGGCACAATCGTAAAATGTTTTGGTCATTACATCGGGGTGGTGCTCGATACCGCGCCTTACCACTCGCCGGAACGCTACCACCCCACTGACGGCATAGTTTACGGCGAGTTCGTGGAGTATACACCGCCGAAACTGACCGCTCGTAAGTACAAGGCCAAATGCAACTACCAGGATTATCTGGATGCCGACAGCGGTCATGATTTCCATGAGTGGCTGGGGATCAATCAGCCTGAGGTTGATTACGATCGCAACGGTAACTGCAGGATGTACCGGCTTGGTAATTACCGTGATGCGAGCGTTTACGGTGAGTGGAAGCCAACAAAAAAAGAAGCCAAAACCAGCTATAAGAAGCGTTGCGTAAATCAAAAGGAGTAGCTCAATGATGGAACCGGAACTGAACTATGCGACAAAACGTATCATTGAGCTGGAGCGCCTGCTGCTGGTGGAAGTCACCGAAACCGTATGGCCTGCCGAAGTGGGCATGGTCTTCGGCCAAGTTGAAAACGCCGGGGATCTCCCGGTGCATCACCAGCGCCGCCTGAAGCATCACATCAACCGGATGTGGCTGGAGGGAATGCCGGTACCCTCAGTTATCACTGCTGCCCGTTCTCTGGCCGTCGCCATGGAGGAATACGCATGAGAGAGATTATTGTCGATAACTTTGCAGGCGGCGGCGGGGCGAGTACGGGCATTGAGCTGGCCATCGGCCGCAGCGTGGATATCGCCATCAATCACGACCCGAACGCCATAGCGATGCACACCACTAACCACCCGGATACGCTGCACTACTGCGAATCAGTGTTTGATGTGGACCCCGTCGCCGCGACTGCTGGCCGCCCGGTGGGGCTGGCGTGGTTCAGCCCGGACTGCCGTCACTTCTCGAAAGCCAAAGGTTCAAAGCCGGTGGAAAAAGAGATTCGTGCGCTGGCGTGGATCGTTATCCGCTGGGCGCTGGCGGTGCGCCCGCGCGTGATGATGCTGGAGAACGTTGAGGAATTCAAAACGTGGGGGCCGCTTATCGTATCCGCTGACGGCGGGATGCGCCCGGACCCGGAACGCGCCGGGGAAACCTTCGAGGCATTCTGCGGCATGCTTTCCGGCGGTATCCCTGCCGCGCATCCGGCGCTGGCAGAGTGCTGCGAGTTCCTGGGCATTGCTGCCGACGGTGTGCTGGCGCAGTAGCTGGTGGCCGGTCTGGGTTATGCCGTTGATCACCGTGAGTTGCGCGCCTGCGACTATGGCGCGCCGACCATCAGGAAGAGGTTCTTCATGGTGATGCGCTGCGATGGCGTACCGGTAACCTGGCCGGAGCCGACCCACGGCGATCCGAAAACGCCAGCAGTGCAGAGCGGCAAGCTGGCGCCATGGCGTACCGCGGCGGAATGTATCGACTGGTCTATCCCGGCACAGTCCATTTTCGACCGCAAAAAGCCGCTGGCGGAGAACACGCTTAAGCGCATCGCGCGCGGCATACAGCGCTTCGTGATTGATAGCGCTTCGCCGTTTATCGTGAAGTGCAATCACACCACGACGAAAGGGAAATACGACTGCTTCCGCGGGCAGGCGCTGGCAGAGCCGCTGCAAACCATCACCAAAACGCACGGCTATGCGATCGCCACTCCAGTGATAGCCCCTCTGATCGCCCGGCAGTTCGGGGCCAGCGTCGGCCATCGAGCTGACGAGCCGAGCGCCACAATTACCGCAGGCGGTGGAGGAAAATCGCAACTGGTATCCACGACTCTGATTCAGATGGGTTATGGCGAGCGCCCGGGACAGGAGCCGCGTGTGCCTGGCCTGCATAAGCCGCTGGGCACGGTCGTCGCTGGAGGCGGCAAGTTCGGGCTGGTGGCGGCGAATCTGGTTAAGCACTTTGGCGGGAACTACCAGGGCGCTGGCGTAGCGCTGGATGAGCCAGCCCACACAGTCACCACCACCGATCATCATGGCCTGGTCACATCGCACCTGGTGATGCTGCGCGGAACCTGCCGGGACGGAAGGGTGGTTGACACGCCAGCGCCTGGTCTTACTGCTGGAGGTCTGCACGTCGGCAACGTCGAAACCACATTAGCGACTGAGGGATATGATCAGCAGCGCGCGACGCAGGCGCTGGCGTTCCTGCATGAGTATTGCGGGGCAGATGCTGACGGTCTGGTGACTGTTGATGGCGTGGTCTATCGCATCGTTGATATCGGCATGCGCATGCTGCAGCCCGCAGAGCTGTACCGCGCCCAGGGTTTCCCGGATTGGTATATCATCGACCAGGACTTCCGAGGCGTGAAGTACGCGAAGGATAAGCAGGTTGCCCGCTGCGGCAATGCCGTACCTCCGCCATTCGCTGAGGCGCTGGTGAGAGCAAACCTGCCGGAATCATGCGAACAGCGAGAACAAGCCGCATAACCTACCATACAAGCGATATGGGGATTCCCATATCGACCCGGTCGGGGCCTCTTCGGAGGCCTTTTTCATGAGCGCACTGAGGCGCTGTACTTTCTTTTTTTTCAAATTCGCCAGGCATTTTGTGCGCTTAAAACATTGATCAAATCAGCTCACAGGTATACTGTATGAATATACAGTTGATGCAGCGGAGGCAATTATGAAAGTTGAGTTAACCATTGATCGTACTAAAGAACTTCCTAAAGGCGCGGTTCCGGCACTGGAAAAAGAACTATTAAAACGACTCCAGAACCAGTTCGATGATTGCAGTCTGGTGATACGTCGCGCAGGCTCGGATGGGTTAAGTGTTTATGGTGGTGAGAAAGAGGTTAAAAAGACGGTTGAAGAAATCCTTCAGCAGACCTGGGAAAGCGCAGACGACTGGTTTTATTAATACAGCATGCAATTAGTTTCCCGGGTGGAGGGGTGCGGTGAAAGAAACAGAAGAATTACCAAAAAAGGGCTATGCGGTCATCAGATGTCACGATGGGGTTATCGTTGCACGACTGCACACATTTCCGGAATGCGAGCGAGCGTTAATGTACAGACGTGGTGACGAAGTATCGTTTATGCCGCTCCAGTCTGATGAAATTGTAGGAACGCCGACACTCTTCACGCAGATGCTAGAAAAAGCAGGTTATTATTTAAAAAATTAATAAATTAAATTTAATAATAAAATGAGATGCCATGGTTATTCATGTCATCTCATTATGGTGTTTGTTGAAGAAATAATTAGTTAACTTCGGTAGCTTCTAATGAATCTTTAAATACAGTGTTTAGTGACTGTTTATGAGTTTCCGCCTCTTTTACTAATAGAGCAGCTTCAATTGCATTAAACGCTGTTTCCCATCTGTCGATCCAAGATTCTATAGATGTAGACTTGCATTTATCAATAAAGTAGTTATAGGCATTGGTTTTTTTTGTATCAACTAAAGTAAAGGGCTCCACAATTCCTGATGCATCTACAGACGATCCTTGCCCAGCGAACCAAGATGGATGATCCTTCATAAGCGAGGTTATAAAAGAGTCGGGGAATAATCCTTCTATAGAGTGCCCGCTTCTGATTGAAACGTAATCTTTATTAGCTTCAAATCTTATACCTTGATTACCAAAAAAGCCTTGTAACGCTTTTCTTTCTTTGATGCCAGCTTCATCACCATCAAAAATAGCTACAATCTGCGTTTGATCATATAAGAATTTGTAACAACCTCGTAAAAAACCACCTAGTGCAGATACGCCGCCAAACTCTTCTATTTGAGCAGATCTTAATAAAGGCCATCTTTGGCCGTAAGAATCGACAGGCAACATTTTTAGAATCTGCGAAATGTATAATTTATCTGTTATTCCTTCAACAAATATAGCAGCGCCAGAAAGATTGAAGAAATCAGAAAATTTAACTCCTAAGTTTTCGCGTATGCTTGACACCGCATCAAATTTCTTTAAGTGCTTTTTGTCTTTTGTGACGCCATTCTCTTTGATTAATTCAATAATCTTAGTGACATCATTGCTTACAAAAGATAAGGCGTGTGTAGTAGTTACCACATATGCTTCCAACTGCAATGATTCAATTATTTTGGAACAAGATAGACCAAGAGATGGGTGTAAGAAGGATTCAGGTTCTTCAATCATCCAAATTGTTTTTATTCCCTTTTCAAGTCTTTTTTTTGATATTGATTTAAATGATGAGAATAAAGATAGGCATTGTATTCCTGTACCTTTACTTGATAAAGTGTTCTCGACAGTATCCTTCATTTGAAGACTGAAATTTCCAAATAGAGAGTCAATTTCCTTAGGCGGCTTTATATACAACTGACAATCTTGTATTCCGCTATTTGCCATCTCAGTAGTGATTTCTTGGGAAATTTCTGATAGCTTTGCTTTGATCAATTCAATTGATGGAGCAATGGCAGATGACACTTCTGTTCTAATATAAGGCTCAAGAAGTGTGTTGTAGATGTCATCAATGCTTTTGGATGATGGGATATATATACAATTAAATGACTTTAGAAGCTTATCAACGAATGTGCGTTCTTTTGAAGTATACTTGCTCGATGTTATGTTTTGCTTTCTTTTATATCCCTTAAATACGCTATAATAAAAATTATTTTTATTCGTGATTGTTAAGTGAATAGTAACTTCATTTTGTGGTGTGGATAATCTAGAATCTTCAATCATATCAAATAATTGTAAGTATCTATCTCTTAAGCTTAATGTTCTTCTCCATTTTTGAGGTTGATTTAGTACTTCCTCACCAGCTATTTCAATATCAAGATTACTGGAGGTGATATTGTTTTCTATAATAATGTCTTCATTCAAAATCTCATCTTCTTCATCTGAATCATCTTGATCTATTAGATGATCTGATACATCTTCCAATTCTTTATTTTCAAACAAAAACCTAACGGCAAAACTGGTCTGTCCAGACTTTAAGCTATCAGGAATATCATTGTCATAATTATATAAATCACTTTTATATTTCCCTTCAAAGAAAACTCTCATTGCATGCAGAAGGTTAGATTTACCACTATTATTTTTACCAACGATAGTTAAGCCATTGAGCCCGTCAGTAGTTATTTCACCAGAGATTGAGCGGAATTGAGATACCTTAAATGAAATTATTTGCATGCTAATAATCCAAGGGTGTTATGAGTGTGTGGTAATTGCTTCAATCCAGACTATAAATTGTTGGCTAGCTAGAGTCCATAAGGTTTTTAAGTGTTAAAAGCGTGACAAGAATATTTTAATAGATAAATCATAATTATGTTTAATCATTGAGTTATTGAGAAAGGTAAGCTTTTTCAAAAGTGTGGTATATTCTAATCATAGGCCTGAACAACCTATGCCTGCTGCGTCACTGGAGAGAAACCATGGCGCAAAAACCTACCAACCAAACATTGAAACTGACCCCTGCCGGGGCCAGCGATTTTTTTTTCCTGCGCGCTACCAGGTGGCGGCATGAAGAAAACTAACTTCATTCACACACAACTCACCTCGAAAGAAGTGGACGAACTTGAGGCCCGCTATCGCGCCAATGACGTGCGCACTGTGCGAAGCCTGGATGTCGATCTGATCCACTGGACGCTCACCGCTTATCTGCCGGAGGCTAATAAAGCCCCGCGGCAGGATAAGACCTTCCAGCAGCCGATCTGGAGGTGAGCGTGAAGACCTACAACATCACCCCGATGGGCAAGCCCAGAATGACCAGGGCTGATAAGTGGAAAAAGCGCCCGGAGGTTCTCCGGTACCGCGCGTTCTGCGATCACGTTCGGCTGCTGGGTGTCGAACTGCCGGAAGCTGGCGCTCACGTTACGTTCATCCTGCCGATGCCACCGAGCTGGAGCAAGAAGAAGCGCCAGGCAATGGCGGGCAAGCCCCACCAGCAGAAACCAGACAAAGACAATTTGGAAAAAGCGTTGATGGATGCCATCTATGCGGATGACTCCCATATCTGGGATTCTCGCGTGACAAAGCTCTGGGGTGAAGAAGGGCAGATCATCATCGGGGAGATCGACTGATGCGCGCCTTACTGAAACCGGTGATTGCCCGGGAGCTGGGCGTTGTGCTGTTAAAGCCCGGCAGCGAGCTGATGAGCATGTTCAGTAGTGGTCGTGTGCTGGTGGAGAGCCAGCCCGCCAGTATGGCAAGCTTCGCTACGGGCCGCGTACCCGACGCGCGCCAGCCGCTGGCCGGTAATGCGGCACTGCGCCCGTTCTTCCTTCACGAAAAGGTGATTACCGCTGCTGGTGGGCTGAGTGGCCTGGAATACTGGTTAATGCCAAGTGGAGACACATGCCAGTACCCGCACAGCGATTACCACTACCACGAAATGACCACCATGCGGCATGCTCCCGGCGCAATCCGCCTTTGCGGCCACTGCGACAACCAGCTGCGCGAGCAGCACACCGAACGCCTGGCGGAACTGGCGCGCCAGAACGTCATCGACTGGGTGCTGGATACCGCCCGGGTGGCGCTGGCGCTCGATCGGTCACGTGAAATTTCTCTGGCTGAACTCTGCTGGTGGGCTGTGCGCGCCGGGGTTGCTGATGTGTTACCGGAGTCAGTCGCCCGCGAAGCTCTACGCCTGCCAGCAGCGAAAGAAACCTTCCGCGAGAGCGAGATCGTCCCGGCGGTACCGGCCACCAGCATTATTGCCGACAAAGCCCGCGCGCTACCTCCTCCAGACCCAGCTATTAAGCCTGTGGTTACCCTGCAGGTCGATCCCGAATCCCCGCAGACCCTGATGAAGCGACCAAAGCGCGCCCGCTGGGATAACCCTAAATTTCTGGCATGGGTTAAGACGCAGCCCTGCGAGTGCTGCGGCAGACCGTCGGATGATGCTCATCACTTGATTGGCTGGGGGCAGGGTGGCATGGGAACGAAAGCGCACGATTTCCTTGTGATCCCTCTGTGCCGACAGCACCACACCGAACTACACAACGACCCGGTTAAATTTGAGCGCAACCATGGTGCTCAGCCGGCAATGATAATCAGATTGCTGGACCGGGCCTTTGCGCTCGGCGTTCTGGCTTAGGGGAGATGGCAATGAATCTCGACAGCGTATTAAAATTTTTTGCACCGAAAGGGATGCACATTTCGGACAGCGTCCGCGCAACAGCGGGCGATCAGTTAACCGTAACCGACATTATGGCGGCGCTGGGCATGACTCAGGCAGACGCTGGGATCGGTCTCGCCATGTATCTGGGAAAGGCAGGCATCAGCCCACAGGATAAACAAGCCGCGATATCCTGGCTGACCGAGTACGCCAAACAGCATGCGCCGATGGCGGTGCGTAAAGCTGCGGGAAAAAAGTTCCCGCTGTGCATGCGGATCCTCGCCCGCTTCGCCTTCAAAGACTACGCCTCATCAGCTGCTGACAGTGTTGATTGTCCAAAATGTCAGGGCAAAGGCATCATCACCAAAACCAGCGTGATTACCAAAAGCCATTACACCATGCGCCTGCCTCAGTTTGCTAAGGATCTGGGCCAATCTCCATCTGACTTCAAGGTCTCCCGTCAGGTTAAGGATGTGGACCACCAGCTGTGCGGCAAGTGTAACGGCACGGGCCAACTGAGTAAGCGCTGCCAGTGTGGTGGAACGGGGAAAACCCTCGACCGCAAAGAAACTGAGTTTCAGGGCGTACCCGTTTATAAGGAGTGCAAACGGTGCGAGGGAAGAGGGTACAGTAGACCTAAATCCTCAGTGGCGTACCGCGGCGTTCTGGCCGAGCTGGACAGTCTTCCCGATCGCACCTGGCGCTACAGCTGGAAACCGTTCTATGAAAGCTTGGTGACGAAATGTTTTCAGGAAGAAAGCAATGCTGATGCTGAACTGAAGAAAGTCACAAGAGCGCAAAATTCGATATAAATCTCACTATTTAGCGTCACATTACTTGCAAAGTTGCCATTTTTGTGTAAATTTGACGTTAACGATGGGCATTGTATGTTCAGAGTTAATAAACCCGCCACTAAGCGGGTTTTTTGTTATTATTCCCTTTTCATTATAAGGGATAGATAGATATGGCTTGGCTTGGTGTACCTCATCCTTTTCAATCAGGTAGTTATCTGGATTACAGTTTCTTAAATGTGACCAAAATCCCAACGATAGTTGTTGATGCCGGTTTCGCATGGGATAGCGTCCTTGGTGCTTTTATTGCAGGCCTAATACCTGCTTATATTGCGTGGTATACAATTAAAAAAAATATATCAGCCATGAAGGAAGATAGAGTCCATCAGCAGGACTCCTTTGATAAAGACAGGAAAGCTCAGCTTGAAATCGCCACTAAGAATATCAAAGCCCAAGTGTTATCTGCAAACAGACAGCAATGGATAAATAATTTAAGAGATTCAACAGCAGAATATCTTTCAGCAATTCATTCGCTGAGAAAATCGCGCACGATAGCAAGGCACTGCGTAGCTTTATCTAAAAAGGATGGCACGGATTTTCTAACAGCCCATAGAGAGGCTATCAATTCTATGACTAACGATGCGCGTGTTGTGGAAAATTTGAAATATAAAATCCTGCTTTTGATAAATCCCAATGAGCCAGAAGCGATTGAGATTAACAGAATTCTTCAAGAAATTTCTTTTAATACGGGGTCGTTTGAAGAAAAACCAAATAAACAAAAGCTTTATGATCTGAGTAAAGAGTTGATTGCAATTACGCAAATATATTTAAAAAACGAATGGGTAAGAGTAAAGGAAATTACCTAAACCCTCGCATTGAAATTAAACAGGCTCGCTTCGGCGGGCCTTTTTTTTCCTCGCTTCTGAGAGGACTCACGATAATAAGAGGGGGGCAAATGTCCGATCCGATTTCCGGCACTGGGTTGACCGGTGGTGCCCTTACGGGTGCCAGTGTCTATGGACTGCTGACCGGGACAGATTACGGTGTTGTGTTTGGAGCGTTTGCCGGGGCTGTATTCTACATCGCCACAGCCGCAGACCTGGGCGCGGCACGCCGAATGGCATATTTCGTTGTGTCTTATATCGCCGGTATTCTCTGTTCCGGCCTGGTGGGTTCTAAGCTGGCTAACTGGACTGGCTACAGCGATAAACCTCTGGACGCCATTGGTGCCGTTATTGTTTCTGCATTAGCCGTCAAAATCCTGACGTTCCTGAATAACCAGGATGTCGGCTCGCTGGTGGCGCTGATAACGCGCCGGGGAGGTTCTGGTGGTACTAAATGACCCGACAGCAACTATCAACGCGCTGCTCTGCGCCGGGGTAGTGATCACCCTAATGTTTTACCGTCGCGGTGATTCACGTCATCGCCCCTGGGTTTCCCGCCTGGCATGGTTGATTACTGTCACGTACAGCGCGGTGCCGTTAGCCTATCTGTGCGGCATATATCCTCATTCATCGTGGGCCACCATCGGGGCCAACGTCCTTTTCCTTTCCATTCTGGTGGCCGTCAGAGGCAACGTTGCGCGGCTGGTCGATCATCTGAGGCAATAATGAACCAAACACAATTTCAGAAGGCGGCTGGTATAAGCGCCGGGTTAGCTGCGCGCTGGTATCCGCATATAGACGCAGCCATGAAAGAGTTCGGAATTACCGCGTCGCTCGATCAGGTCATGTTCATCGCACAGATAGGCCATGAGTCCGGTGGCTTTGCTCGGCTGGTGGAAAACCTGAATTATGCGGCAGACACTCTGGTGTCAGTGTTCGGTAAGCACCGCATCACAGCACAACAGGCCGCAGCCCTCGGCAGAACGGCCACGCAGCCAGCTAACCAGAAAGCGATCGCCAATCTGGTCTATGGCGGAGAGTGGGGCAAAAAGAATCTGGGTAATCAGATTAGCGGTGACGGATGGAAATACCGGGGCCGTGGCCTGAAGCAAATCACAGGCCTGAGCAACTACCGTAACTGTGGTCAGGCGATGAAGCTGGATCTGGTAACCCACCCCGAGCTGCTGGAGCAGGATGTCTATGCCGCGCGATCAGCAGCATGGTTTTACGTGTCCCACGGCTGCCTACTTTATTCGGGCGATGTTGAGCGCGTCACGCTGATAATCAATGGCGGGCGTAACGGTCTGGATAAACGGCGCGCTCAGTTCAACCTGGCTAAATCGGTGCTCACATGAAGAAATGGCTACGCATCCTTCTCCCGCACTGGGAGACAGATACCGTCGTACTGCAGGCGGAGGGAAATGAACTCCATATCGTTTGTAGTTATGCCGATGTCGAACCGGGTGAACTCTTCGATGGTATGTGTGAGCTTAGGATCTTCTCCTGGTTCAACTGGGGTTTCCCTGTCGGGAAGCCGGTAAACGTTCGCTCTTTTGAGCCGAAGGTAAACGCATGAGCATAGTAGAAATCATTATCGGTGCTATTTGCGCTGTGCTGGCTGCCGCAGCTGGTGGTTTTGGCCTGGGCCATATTCGCGGCACGGGCAAAGCAGAAGCAAAAGCTGATCAGCAACGCACCGAAGAGAAGGCCTCAGCCACTGAGGCGGTGGCAGAACGCCGGGTAGAAGCAACGAAAGAGGCCAGCAATGTACAGCAGACTGTTAACCATATGCCTGATGACGATGTTGATCGCGAGCTGCGCTCAGACTGGACCCGCAAAGGTTGAAGTCATCGACACCGGCTGTGATTGGGTCAACGTCATTCGCCTCACTGAGCGCGACATTGAAGTGATGGATCGCCAGACGAAGAAAGACGTTCTTGCGCACAATAGGTCATGGCAGGCGAACTGCGAAATCGTGAAGTGAAAGAGGGACTAACCGGGCGCTTCAGTGATAAATTCTCATGGATAGCAACCACATGAGAATAAATGATGAAAGAGTACATTCTGTCTATTGAAAAGTGCTTAGAAGAAAATAACTATCATTGCGCTATTTTTATGGCGTTATCTATACCAGATATTTGCGGAAGCCTGGAAACCCCGAAAGAGAAAAATAACATACGCGCAAAAAGATGGTTTTCTGATAACTTGAAAAACAAATATTTTCCAGATACGTTGTATGATTATATAGTTTCAAAAACGCCGGAAAGGATAGATGACATCCCAAGCGGAATGATCGATAAGCTTAAAGCCAAACCTTTTAAAAATAAGCTTACTCCTGATTTATACTGGGGTTTGCGTAATGCTTTTATCCATTCAGCTTCTGATGTCTCCTCTGATTATAAAATCCATATCACTCATGGCGATAGTCATTTGAATTTGTTTAATAATGAACTCCAGATAAGCGCGAAGGTTTTTTGCACGGATGTCTGCGACGCTGCCAATATCTGGCTTGTAAAAATGCGGGATAATCCTGAGGTATGGCAGAGAATTACTTCTCGTGCAGAAATTAAAAACTCAATTCTTAATGGAATGTTTTTAATAAATTGAGTGAGTTTATTATAAGCAAGCAGATAAGGGTTTTTGATTTATTTTAGCGCAAACCTGATGCGATTTTCGTGGTGAATTCGTACGCACAAGCGCAATAGCATACGGTGCCGCCGTCTACCAAGTAGGCACCCAAACCGGTACACACTACGCCTGATGAAGCTTATAGCAGAAACCTACTGGTCGCGTAGTCTCCCACGTACCGGCATGGTGGGAGAGTGAGGTAGACATCAAAGCCGGATATCAGCACCGGCCACCACGATAAAAATAAGCCATCTGCATCTGCTGGTGGCTTTTTTTGTTCACTATATAGCTGGCAACCATAGGAATATTTATGTCTGAAATCACGGTTACATCTGCGCAACAGATACGTTTGAACCTGTTGGCATCCCTTAACTATGACACTGCGGCAGCCGCAGAGGCTATTAAGTTTGTTGGTGATGATCCTCTGAAGTATCAAATCTTCGTTAACCAGTTAAGCCGGGTAACGACTGAAAATGGTCTGGTGGCCAGAACGACGAAAGCTATCAAAGAGTCGGAAGAAGCGCTTCTGCTTTTTGATTCCGAAGCAGGAAGTTGAGCGTTACCGATATCTAACTGGCCTCGCTTAAGCGGGGCTTTTTATTGCGCTTCGCACGCGCACATCAAAGAGAGTCTTTCAGTAGTGAGCCACTGGGTGTTGCTGGTGGCTTTTTTATTGGAGTGAATATGGCATCCACTTCACCCTGGCACCGCCTCTATAACACCAAGCGCTGGTATCGACTCCGTTATCAACAGCTTCAGAAGCAGCCACTCTGCGAGTTTCATCTCAAACGAAATCATGTAATAGCCGCAACAGTTGTTGACCACATCAAACCACACAAGGGTGACGAGACTCGCTTCCATGACCCTGAGAACTTGCAAAGTTTATGCAAACGCTGCCACGACTCGGTAAAGCAACGCATCGAGAAGGGCGGCACGGTAACTGAGTTCGACAATGATGGCCGGGTTATCTGGTAACAGGAGGCCGCAATGCAAGACCTGAAGATTGAATACCACGATGGCAAGCTGGTGGAGCTGAGCATTGATGGCGTGAGCTTTAAAAACGTCACCGCCATCACCTTCAGCCACACGGTGGGCGATACGCTGCCGATTGTCAGCCTGACCTTCCCGCTCGGCATTGGCGAACGACTGGTACCTGCCAACCTGTCCCGCGAAAACCTGCACATCATTGAGAAATGATATGAGTTCTCATTTGCTCGACCCCCTGGCAGGGGGAGGGGTAAAACTCTGGCGGCAACATCTTAAAGACCGCGCTCCCAGTTTCATTTTTAAAAACGTCCAGAAAAAAAGGAAAAACGCGATGGCACAGCGAGGCAGAAAGTCTCTGGCTGCGACGTCTGCTGTCTCGCTTCCGGCACTGGCTGAAAGCAGGCTACAACCGTCCATCCATCTGAGCGATCCGGAGATTAACGTCTGGGTCCGGCTGGTCAATGACAACCCGGCCAGCTCATTTACCGAAACGCACCGCGATATGCTGGAAATGTACTGCCGACATGTGGTGCAGGCGCGGCTCTTAACCACCCAGATTGAAGAGTTCGAGCTGGAGTGGCTGGCCCGGGATGATGGACTGAAGCGCTACGACAAATTGCTCACTATGCGCGAACGCGAAGTGCGCTCTGCGTCCTCACTGGCGACGCGGCTGCGGATCACCCGGCAGGCGACTGCCGATCCTAAAACGGTAGGCCGTGCCAACAACAATCTGCCACGGGAGAGAAAACCCTGGGAAATTGAATAAGGCTCTTCGATGGCTAAAAAAACTCTGACAAGAGCCGAGAGGAATATCCTCTGGTGCGAAAGAAATATCGTTATTCCTGAAGGTAAGTTTGTTGGCCAGCCCCTGAAAATGGCTGAGTTCATGAAGGACGATTTCAGGGCCATTTTCGACAACAGGCATGGCACACGTCGCGCGATCATCAGCCGCGGGCGCAAAAACGCCAAAACTGTTGAAACCGCTATGCTGATGCTGCTCTACCTGGTAGGGCCGGAGGCGGCGCCGAACTCGCAGCTGTATTCTGCCGCACGCTCGCGTGACCAGGCGGCCATTCTGTTTAACCTGGCCTCAAAAATGTGCCGGATGAATCCGGTGCTCATGCAGTACGTGGCGATCAAGGATTCAGCAAAAGAAATTCACTGCCCTGAACTGGGTTCTTATTACCGCGCACTGAGCGCCGAGGCCACCACGGCCTACGGTTTCTCGCCGCGATTTGTAGCCCACGATGAGCTGGGGCAGGTTCGCGGGCCGCGCGACCCGCTTTATGAAGCGCTGGAAACGGCGACAGCTGCTCAGGATAACCCTATCTCGGTAATCATCAGCACCCAGGCACCCGATGCGAGCGACCTGCTCAGCCTGCTGATTGATGATGGCCTGACCGGGGCCGATCCGCGAACGGTGGTCAGGCTCCAGACCGCGCCGGAAGATATCGATCCTTTCTCTGTTGAAGCCATCAGGCTGGCAAACCCGGCCTTCGATGTGTTCATGAACCAGAAAGAAGTGCTGGATATGGCCGCCAGCGCAAAACGCCTGCCGTCGCGCCAGGCTGAGTTTGAGAACCTTGTACTAAACCGCAGGGTTGAGGCGAAAAGCCCGTTCGTAAGCCAGACCGTCTGGCACATGAATAAAGAGGAACCCGGCGAACTGGCGGGCGCTACCGTCTGGGGTGGGTTGGACCTTTCCAGTGTGTCGGACCTGACAGCGCTGGTGCTCAACACAACCCAGGGCGATGTGCACTGTAAGTTCTGGCTACCTGAGGAAGGTCTGGCGGATAAGGCACGTAATGATCGTGTGCCTTATGACATCTGGGCGAGGCAGGGCTGGCTGAACACGACACCCGGGAAAGCTATTGAGTATGCCTTTATTGCCCGGGAGCTGCGGCGCGTTTTTGATATCTGTAACGTCAGGGTACTGGCGTTCGACCGCTACAACATGCGATTCCTTCGTCCGCATCTTATCGACGCCGGTTTCACTGAGGCGGAGCTTGAGCGGTTCGTGGAATTCGGCCAGGGTTTTGTCTCCATGTCGCCTGCACTCAGGGAACTGGAAGCCAGACTGCTCGGCGCGCAGCTGAAGCATGGCAACCATCCAATCCTCGAAATGTGCGCCAAAAACGCCACGGTAATCACCGACCCCGCCGGTAACCGCAAGTTTGTTAAAGGCAAGTTGAGCGGCCGTATTGACGGCATGGTGGCGCTGGCCATGTCTATCGGCGCGCAGACCAGTGATGAGGTGGAAGACCCTGGCGACGTTAACGATTTCATTTACAACTTTTTGAGCGTTTAAAAATGGCAGATACCGATTACAGCATTGACCTGCGAACGCGATCGCCATTCTGGGCGCGCATGGCCTCTATTCTGACCGGTGGCCGCCTGGTCTCACCGGATAATGGCTCGCAGATGGCTGGCACATCCGCTCATGGCACTGTCGGGGAATCGGTGGTGAGCGATGAACGCAACATGTCGATCAGCACCGTATGGGCATGTATCCGGCTCATCTCCACCGTAACAGCCTCGTTACCGCTGGATGTTTTTGAAACCATCGATGATCAGCGAAAGAAAGTCGACAACCAGAACCCGCTGGCGAAGCTTCTTCGCTTCAGGCCCAACAACTTCATGACCGCGCTGGAGTTTCGCGAAGCGATGACAATGCAACTCTGTGCCTACGGCAATGCCTACGCGCATGTGGAGCGTAACAGCGTCGGCGATGTCATCAGCCTGCTTCCGCTGATGAGCGCGAATATGGATGTCCGGCTCGATGGAAAAAATGTCATATACCGGTACCGGCGCGACAGCGAGTATGTGGACTTTAAACCAAAGGAGATCTTCCACCTGAAAGGCTTCGGCTTTAACGGGCTGGTCGGGTTATCGCCGCTGGCGTTCAGCGCCAAATCTGCAGGCGTGGCGATTGCTATGGAAGATAACCAGCGGGAGTTTTTCGCCAACGGCGCGAAGTCACCGCAAATCCTGATGACTGACGGCAAGGTGCTGACTAAAGAGCAGCGCGGGCAGCTGGAGGAAAACTTTAAGGAGATTGCCGGTGGCCCGGTGAGAAAACGCCTCTGGATCCTTGAGAGCGGGTTCACCTCGCAGCCTATCGGTATCTCGCCGCAGGACGCACAGATGCTTGAGGCCCGAAAGTTTCAGGTGGCAGAGCTTGCGCGCTTTTATGGTGTTCCGCCGCACCTGGTTGGTGATGTTGAAAAAACAACTTCATGGGGCAGCGGCATTGAGCAGCAGAACCTCGGCTTTCTCCAGTACACCCTGAAGCCCTATCTCGATCGCTGGGAGTACAGCATAGAGCGCTGGCTGGTAAAAGAATCCGATCAGGGAAGGCTGCACGCCGAGCATAACCTTGATGGCCTTCTCCGTGGTGACTCAGCGAGCCGCGCCACCTTCATGCAAACCATGGTTAATACAGGGATCCGAACCGTTAACGAAGTGCGGCGACTGGATAATCTTCCGCCTTTGCCTGGCGGTGATGTGGCGACGCGCCAGTCGCAGAACGTACCCATTACCGACCTCGGAACAAACAAAGAGCCCCGCAATGACGGGGCTTAATTTTTATGGGGGCCACGATGCCTGAAATTCACAAGACGCTGGCGTTCGACCAGACCGAAATTAAGTTCACCGGCGACGGCAGCAAGGGAACGTTTGAAGGGTATGCCTCGGTTTTCAATAACACCGACGCCGATGGCGACATTATTTTGCCCGGCGCTTTCGCTGGTGTGGTGGCTAACCAGAGCCGCAAGGTGGCGATGTTCTTCAACCACCAGACGCGAGCTATCCCGGTTGGCAAATGGGATGCCATGCACGAAGACGGGAAGGGACTTTTTGTCCGCGGGCAGCTCACTCCGGGGTTAAGTCTGGCCGAGGATCTGAAAGCCGCCATGCAGCATGGCACGGTTGAAGGCATGTCGGTGGGTTTTTCAGTCGGCCCTGACGATTACACCGTCGGCACGTCCGGCCTCATTTTTAAAAACATTTCTTACCTGCGGGAAATCAGCGTCTGCACCTTCCCGGCCAACGAGCTGGCGGGCGTAACTGCCATGAAGAGTATCGACGGTATTAAAACCATTCGTGACGCGGAGGCCTGGCTGAGGGATTCAGTCGGCCTTACGCGCGCTGAAGCGCAGGCGTTTATCGCCCGCGTGAAGTCCGCAGGCCGAAGCGAGTTCGGCGGCGGCGACATTGACGCGCTGGCACAGCGCATATCTTCCTTTGCCGCTAACCTGCGGAACCCTTAACGGAGCAAAACATGTCTGAATTAGCATCCCTGGAAAAAGCGATCGAGAACTCCCAGAAAGAAGTGAAGGAGCTTATCGAGGAACAGCGTAAATCCATCAACCAGAACGGCGAAATCAACAAGCAGCTGCAGACCGACCTGGCTAAAGCCCAGGATGAACTGAAAACCACCGGTACCCGTCTGTTCGATCTTGAGCAGAAACTGGCTGGCAACTCGCCTGAACAGACCGCCCAGAAGTCCTTTGCAGAGCGCGTGTCCGAAGACCTGATGAAAGGCTGGGATGGCTCACGCACGAAAGCGAAAGTGACCAGCTTCGACAAAGCGATCGGCTCTGGCGCTAACTCCGCTGGCGCGCTGGTTCTGCCACAGCAGCAGCCAGGTATCCTGATGCCGGGCCTGCGTCGCCTGACCGTCCGTGACCTGCTGGCACAGGGGCGCATCACCAGTAACGCGCTGGAATACGTGCGTGAAAATGTGTTCACCAACGCTGCGGCACCAGTGGCGGAAGGCACCCTCAAGCCGGAAAGTAACATTACCTTCACCAAAGAAACGGCGAACGTGAAAACCATCGCCCACTGGATCCAGGCGTCACGCCAGATCATGGATGACGCCCCGGCGCTGCAGTCATACATCAACTCCCGCATGATGTATGGCCTGGCGCTGGTGGAAGAAAACCAGATGCTGAACGGGGATGGCACCGGCGACAACCTTCAGGGGCTGAACGTGGTGGCGACCGACTACGAAACCGCACTCAACGCGACAGGGGATACCGGTGCCGATGTTCTGGCACACGCCATCTACCAGGTGTCGCTGAGTGAGTTTGAAGCCGATGGCATCATTCTGAATCCGGCAGACTGGCACCGTATCGCGCTGCTGAAAGACGCCAACGGCAATTACATCATGGGCGGCCCGCAGGCGTTTGCCTCGAAAGTGCTGTGGGGTCTGCCGGTGGTGTCAACCACGGCGCAGGCGGCAGGCAAATTCACCGTCGGCGCGTTTGGCCTGGCATCTCAGGTGTGGGACCGCATGGATGCCACTATCGAGATCAGTAACCAGGATCGCGACAACTTCGTTAAAAACATGCTGACCATTCTGTGCGAAGAGCGCCTGGCGCTGGCGCACTACCGTCCTGCAGCTATCGTCACTGGCGATGTTGCGGTTTCCTCCGGCGAATAACAGAAGGGCGCGGTCAGTAATGGCCGCGTTTAATGTATGAAAATTAAAGCTCTCCGTATGTTCTCGCATTATCACCTGGGTACGGTATCCCAGGGCGAAACCCGCGTGGTGAAGAAAGAAATCGGCGAAGCGCTAGTCAAACTGCACCTGGCCGAAGAGGTTGAGCCCGAAAAGGCGAAAACCTCCGATCCTGAGCAGCCTGCAAAAGCCAAAACCGGAGGTAAAGGTGGAAATAAGCGCGGATCAGATGGCGCTGATAAAGACGCATCTGAGGGTTGATAGCGACGCCGAAGATTCTCTTATCTCGGCCTACACATTGGCTGCCGTCGATTATGTTGAGAAGTTCTGCGACGGCGCGCTGGTGGAATCGTTGACGCCGCCAGTGGAAGGCGAAATGCCGCCACGTGAGATCCTTTTCACTTCCGGCATATGGGCGGCAATGCTGCTTCTTATCGGTCACTGGTACGCAAACCGGGAAGCAGTCAATGTCGGCAATATTACTTCTGAGCTACCGCTTGGAGTTGAAGCCCTGCTGATGCAGCACCGGAGGTGGTACTGATGGCCTGTTCCGGATGTGCCGCCCGCCGTGAGTGGCTAAAAAAGTGGATGAAAATCGCCTATGAACGAGCAACAGGTAAACCAGCTGCTGAACGCAATGGCAGCCCAGGCAGCAGCGATGAACCGACTGGCGGAGTCAAACGAGGCTCTGGCGGCGGTGATTTACCAGTCAATGGTAGCGGAAGAGAGTGAAGCTGAACTTCCACAGCATACTTACCTCAGCGGCAAGCCCGGGGGGTGATCATGCAGGCGGGGAAGCTCAATAAACGAATCACGCTCCAGAAGCCTATGAAAACGCAGAGTCCGGCCACCGGCGCGGTGGTTAATGGCTGGGCTGATGTTGCTGAGCTCTGGGCTAACGTTACAGACCTTTCCGCGCGCGATTTTGTTGCCGCACAGGCGGGGCAAAATGAGGTCACGACGCGGATCACCATCCGCTGGCGTGAAGATGTCACTGATAAACACCGTATTCTTTACCGCGGTCGCGTCTACGACATCCAGGGCGTACTGGAAGACGACAAAAGCGGTCTGGAATATCTCACCCTGCCTTGCTCACGGGGGATAAGCGATGGCTGACAGCATTGATTTCAGTATCGTTGGCGTCGAGGCTCTGGTGGCAAAATTATCTGCGGTCAGTGACGATCTGCGTCGGCGTGGCGGTCGGGCGGCATTGCGGCGCGCCGGCAACGTTATTGTCGAAAAGGCAAAAGCTAACGCCAGCCGTATTGATGATCCTCACACCGGGCGAAGCATTGCCGCGAACGTGGCTTTGCGCTGGAATGGTCGCCTCTTCAAAACCACCGGCAATCTCGGTTTCCGGATCGGCGTTTTGCATGGTGCGGTCCTGAAGAAGCACCCCGACCTCAGTGAAAATGCGCCGACGCCGCACTGGCGACTGATTGAGTTCGGTACCGAGAACGTACGGGCGCAGCCATTTATGCGCCCCGCGGCGGAAAATAGTGCCAGCGAGGTGATAAACGTATTCGCCACTGAATACGAAAAATCCCTCGATCGGGCCATCAAGCGAGCGCAGAAAAAAGGAGTGCCCCCATGATCGCGCCCATCTTTTCTGTCTGTGCTTCCAGCCTGGCGGTAACCGCGCTAATCGGTGCTGATCCCGTGCGCCTTTACCCCTTCGGCCTGCAGGATGATGCTGTCGTTTACCCGTATGCGGTCTGGCAGAACGTCACTGGCTCGCCGGAAAACTATCTGGCTCAGCGGCCGGATACGGATTCCTTTACGCTGCAGGTAGATGCGTACGCCGACACGGCGGACCAGGTTATCGCCGTCGCCGCCGCGCTGCGTGACGCCATCGAGCCGCACGCGTACATCACACGCTGGGGGGGGCAGGAGAGAGATCCGGAAACAAAGCGCTACCGCTATTCCTTCGACGTTGACTGGATAGTTAAACGTTAACCCATCAACACACCGGCCTTGAGCCGGTTTTTTATACCCGGAGATAACTATGTCAGTAGTGACTCAAGGCACGCAGCTCTTTGTTCTCGCGAGCGGAGCTGTAAGCGAAGTGGAGTGCATCACTGCCTTTTCGCCCGGCGGAAACCCCGCCGACCAGATTGAAGATACCTGCCTGAGCGAGCGCAGCACGCGTACCTATAAAAAGGGTTTGCGTACTCCGGCTGCGGCAACATTAACCCTCAATGCCGATCCCGCTAATGCCAGCCACCTCATGCTGCACAGCCTGGCTGAGTCTGATAATCAACAGGATCTGACTTGGGCCGTCGGCTGGGCTGATGGCGAGTCAGAGCCAACAGTTGCAACTGGCGCTGACCCTGATGCCGTTGATGGGCTTTCACTTCCTGATGATCGCACCTGGTTTGTGTTCAAAGGCAAGGTAACAGATTTCCCGTTCGACTTTGCAGCGAACACTGTTGTCGCCACTTCCGCCACGGTTCAGCGTTCCGGCCCTGCTGTCTGGGTGCCAAAGGTTCAGGCTGGCAGTTAACTGTTTTGCGGGGCGATGCCCCGCAAAGTCCAAGCATTAAAGGAGCGAAAACATGCAGCTTACTCTCGATAACCTCAAAAAAGCGGGAGCGTTCACTGGCCGCCCAATCGAGAAAGAAATTACCTGGAAGCAGGGTGACGAGGAACTGACGGCCACGGTATTTATCCGCCCGGCGGGCTATCATGCTGCGACACAGGGCATCCAGGCGAGCGCCGGTAAAATTGACGGCGTGGCTGGTTATATCGCGGCGGCAGTATGCGACGAAGCCGGAAATCCGGTGTTTACTGCGAAGGATATTACCGGTGAAGCCGACCCGGAGCGCGGCGCGCTTGACGGAGCGTTAACGGTGGCGCTGCTGGTTGCCATTCAGGAGGTGAATGAGCTGGGAAAGATGACCTCACCGCTGAAGATGAAGTCTGGTGCGAACTCGTCCTCAATGGCATCGGCGGAAGAACAATCGCTGAAGCTCAGGAGCGACTCAGCTTCAGAGAGTTCCAGCTCTGGCTCAGATACCGAAGCAGGTACGGAGGCCTGAACCCGATGATGCGGACAGAGTGGGGGGCCGCGATGATCGCGTCGGTGGTGGCTAACGTCAACAAGGGGAATGACACCCCTTCGTTTCGCGTCAGTGATTTCGCGCCTCACATTGTTGAGAGTCCGGTATCTCTCGAGGATGCCATGAAGAGCTGGGCGTGATTTCACTCCGTAACCAAAACATAAACCAAGCCCGCTTAACTGCGGGTTTTCCCTCTCCCGGTCGATTGAGATCAACAAATTAGCTCGCTAACTTGCCTTGAGGTGCTTTTTGGTTAAGATGTTTCCGATTGCAATCAAAGGGAACAATTAATGAAAAAGGTTTTAGCTTTGGCGCTTGGAGCGCTTTTACTGTCTGGCTGTACTGCTCCAGTTTACAATTACATTCCTCAGGAAAAGAGCTTTAGCGTTCCGCCATTGAATACTTCAACAACAACTTATGTTGGCGAGGAAATGGTTAAACAGGGCGTAGACTCAAGTAGTGATGCCATTCATTTCGAGCAGTCGACGCAAATTGGTGAAAGCTTTTATTATGTAATCCCAGCAGGTGACTACGCTAAAGTTGGTCAAAAGGGAGACTCAGAATTTTACAGTGGGATTAATAGCCGGACTGGCGTAATCATACCTAACAGGCCAATGATTAACGATCCTGTTAAAAACATTCAATTAAAAAATTCTGGCGAAATTTGCATCATCACCGTATTTAACGGAACAAAGTGCGATACAGGTAAATCATTCAGCAAGGTCAAGCTAAATTCATCGGTTAAAAGCTCTTTTCAGCAGACGCTGATCTATAATGGCAAGGTTGGAAATAAAATAAATATTGGCTACAGGGAATACTCTGATGGGTTGGCCCGTCCAGCTTTTTCTAATGAGGTTGAATATGATCTCTCTGAGTCCAAAACGATTCGCTACAAGGGAGCGATATTGGAGATCCTTGAAGCAAATAACCAATCAATAACATTTAAGTTGAACCGAAATTTCAACACGCAATGATATTACGGTTACCCACCAAAACCCAGCTCAGGCTGGGTTTTTTTATATCTGGAGTTTAGATGGCTGGCAAATCCCTCGGTACACTGACAATTGATCTGATAGCCAAAGTTGGCGGGTTCGTTGGCGGACTTAGCCAAGCTGAAAGGGCGTCACAAAAATGGCGAAAGCAAGTCCGGGAAGATGCGAAGGCCGTGGCAGCAGCTTTTACTGGATTTGCTACAGCGGCAAGCGCTGCTGCTGTTGGGGTGGGCGTTGCTGGTTTTAATCTTTTAAAAACAACATCAAAGCAAATTACTGAAACAGATCGCTGGGCTAAGTCGCTCAATATGTCTACCCAGTCTTTGCTTGCGTGGCAGTACGCCGCTGAGAAAGCGGGAGTTTCTGGCGATCAGATGGCTGATATTTTCAAAGATATTGGCGACAAAATTGGTGATGCAGTTCTTAATAAATCAGGCGAAGCAGTAGACGCTTTAAATTCTTTAGGCTTATCAGCCAAAAAGCTAGCAGGAGAAACACCTGATAAGCAACTATTGGCTATCAGTGATGCGCTTGGGAAAATTAATACCAACGCAGAAAAGACGACAATCCTTGAAAGCCTCGGCAACGACCTGTCAAAATTATTGCCCCTGCTCGATCAGGGAGGTGAGAAACTCCGTCAGTACATGGATGCTGCCAAGAAATTCGGCGTAGCGCCTGATGACGCTGATATTGAAAAATTAGTAAAAGTTAATTCCCTGTTTGAAGACATGGAAACTCAGGTCAATGGAGTAAAAATTGAACTTGCTACAGGCCTGGCTAGCGTTGATTTATCGGGGCTGCAGAAATCCATTACTGACATGGGTAATGTATTTAAAGACCCGGCAGTGATTCAGGGGATAACCGACCTGGTAGGTGGCGTTGTTGATCTTGCAACATGGCTTGTAAAGGTAGGCGCTGAAGCTGGTAAGCTGATTGACCTTTATAAAGGCGGACAATCCTTAGGAGCAAATGCATCCCTTGATGAAATTGAGCGGCGGATAAGAAACCTTCAGGCGGACCTGAATGACCAAGGTTTTCTGGCTGGCGTAAACCGAATTGGCATGGATACAGCCGGAAAAAGAGCGGAGCTTGAGCAGCTTGAGCGCCGAGCTGCATTAATTAAATCTATTAATAACCTCCCTCTTAGTCCTGCTACCGTATCAGGTGCACCTAAGAAAAGCTTTAAACTTGGCGATAACGAAACTAACGGAAAGACAACCCCTCAAGCTGGAGCCAAAAAACTTGAGAGTGCGTTTAAAGCAACCGAGCAGGCCTATCAACGACAAATCGCCCTGATAGATACGACCGGTAAGAAAGTAACTGAAGTAACTGAGCTTCAACGCCTTCAGTTTGATATCGCTGACGGAAAACTAACAGGCCTGAATCAGACTCAAAAAACGCGACTCACCCAGCTCGCTACTGAAATTGATAGGCTCAACGATATTAAGAAGCTGAACGAAGAAAATATTAAGCTGGCAGAGTTTGTTAATAGCTTGCAAGCAGTAAACCAGAACGATAAAGCGTCAATGGATATCGATATTGCTGGCAGATGGTTGGGAGATGACGCGCGCGAACGTATGCGGGAACGCCTGCGGATCGAGGCTGACTTCCTTTCCCAGCAGGCAGATCTTCAGAAGCGATATCAGTCGGGTGATATTAAAACAAAAAGCCTTTATGACCGAGAAACCGAAGCTCTTAACGATGCGCTAGCAGAGCGTCTTCGTATTCAGGAAGAATATTACCAACAAGTTGATCAGCTCAGAAATGACGGAACTGCCGGGTTTGTTTCAGGCTTGGCCACGCAGATTGAAGCTTCCATGGATTTGTATAGCAACATGCAGGAGGTTGGAGCCCTGGCGTTCAGCAGCCTTACCGACATGATTGTCGAGTGGGCTGAGACCGGTAAGATGAACGTGAAGGACTTCGCATCCACGTTCATTCAGTCTATGGGCGCAGCTCTTCTCCAGTATGCGGCCGCCCAGGTTGCCATGGCCGCTCTTCAGGCATTTACCGCCATGATCGGCATTCCGTATGTGGGCCCTGCGTTGGCAGGTCCAGCCGCTACAGCAGCAGCGGCAAGCGCTGGGGTATTGATGCTTGGCGTCAGTACGGCTCTTAAAGGTCAGGCTCATGACGGTATCGATTCGGTTCCAGAAACGGGGACATGGCTTTTACAAAAAGGTGAGCGTGTAACCACGGCTAAAACCAGCGCAAAGCTGGATGCGACGCTTGACCGTGTTGGCAGGCAGTCCACTGGCGGACAGGCACCAAATATCAATATACCCCTGGAAATTCACGGTGATCCCGACCAGCGCACCCTTAAGCTCATTGAAGGCGCGGTGATGCGCGGCGCGAAGTTAGGGTACCAGATGACCACCAACGATCTGGCAGCCGGAACGGGAAAGGCATCCAAGGCGCTTAACGGTGGGTGGGCGGTAGGAAGGAAAAAACGCTGATGGCTATTTCAACAAGCATTAACTATCCGCATGACGCATTACCTGTACCTCTACAGGAAGGCTACGGGCTGCGCCCTGTCAGTCCAATAGCCAGGACGCAAATGACCAGCGGTAGAGCCCGGCAACGTCGCCGCTACATTTCCACGCCAACTATCGCCACCGTTTCCTGGCTGCTGAATGATTCTGAAGCGCAGGCATTTGAGGCCTGGTACCGCGATGCGATCACCGATGGCGCAGCCTGGTTCAACATGAACCTGCGCACGCCGGGTGGAGAGGCGGCAAAAGTTTGCCGGTTTACGGATATCTACCAGGGCCCCGATCTGGAGGGCGGAAATTTCTGGCGCTACTCAGCTGAGCTTGAACTGTATGAGCGACCATTACCCCCTCCTGGGTGGGGTAATTTTCCGGGCTTTATTACGGGTGCTGACATTATCGATCTGGCACTTAACAGGGAGTGGCCTGAAGCATGACCAGTCCAGTTCTGAACAGACTTTATGCCAGTGGTGGTGCTGAAGTCATCATCGACACGCTGCAGATCACCGTTGGCGGCCACGATTACTGGCTTACCCGTGGCTGGGATGACATTACCGTCACGCTGGAGAATGGCGCTCAGGCAACATTCCTTGGCTCCGCCATCGATGTGGCATTGCCGGCGCGAAATTCTGACGGCACCCAGGATCTGAAATTCGCCATCAGCAATATCGACGGCGTGGTTTCAACGGCGATCCGCAACGCGCTTGACAGTCTCAGCGATGCCAGCATGACTTTCCGCCGGTATGTCTCGACCGACCTTTCCGCACCCGCAACGCCGCCATTTACACTGGCAATTAAAGAGGGGTACTGGACGGCGACGGAGGTGCAGATCACCGCCGGCTACATGAACATCCTCGATACCGCCTGGCCGCGCTACCGTTACACACTGCCAAACTTCCCGGGCCTTCGTTACCTCCAGTAGGAAATCATTATGTTCAATCCTGATAAATACCGTTCTGTCGAGTGGCAGAAGGGCGGCCGAGTTTACCCTGAGCTGGACTGCTTTGGCATCGTCAATGAAATCAGACGGGACCTTGGCCTGGAGCCGTGGCCTGATTTCGCCGGGGTCACGAAGGATGATAACGGCCTTGATCGGGAGGCGCGCGGGCTGATGGCTGACCTGCAGTGTTGCGAACCCGAGCCGGGCGCGGGCATCGCCTGTTATTCCGGTTCAGTGGTGACGCACGTTGCCATCGTGGTCGAGATTGACGGCCAGTTGTGCGCCGCGGAATGCAATCCTCGCACTAACGTGACCTTCCTGCCGCTGGCGCGGTTTGCGCGCCGCTTTGTCCGCGTGGAGTATTATCAGTGACGATACGAATCTATCCCTCCCGGCTGCAGGGTGAACCGCTGGAAACACACCAACACGAAACCATGACCCTCAGCGCCTGGTTTGCGCAGAACGTGCAGGGTTGGACGCCGGATCAGCAGCATCCGGTCGCGGTTGAAATCGACGGCGTACCCGTTCCGCCAGCAGAGTGGCCGCTGTGCGTCATCAAACGTGAAACCGACGTCAGGATGTACCCTGTGCCATACGGTACCGGCGCAGAAATCGCGATTTGGGTTGCGGTCAGTGTAGCTGTCGCTTCTGCGGCGTACAGCGTCTACATGATGAGTACGATGTCTCAGCCTGGCGGCAGCGGTGCCCAGGCGGCGAGCGGCGATCAGATTGACCTGAACCCGGCCAAAGCAAACGCGGCGAAACTGGGTGATCCCATACGGGAAATCTTCGGAAAATACCGGGTCTGGCCTGATTACGTGATGCAGCCGGTAAGCCGTTTCGTTAACGAGACCAGCATGGAAACAAGCATGTTCCTGTGCATATGCGTCGGCGACGTGGCTATCAACCAGTCTGATCTGACGGTGGGGAATACGCCATTTTCTTCATTTGGCACTGACATTAGTTACAAAATCTATCCACCTGGCGCTGACGTATCTGGCGATACCCGTACCGAAAACTGGTTCAACTCACCTGAGGTGGGGAACACAGGTTCCGGTACCGCCGGGCTTGATCTGGGTTCAAGCGGCCCGGAAACAGTGAGCATCATCGCGAATGCGCTGATCGTGTCGGGCAACACCATCACGCTGGTTGACGTTTCGGTATCCGGAGGGGATGAGGAAATCCCGCCGTCCTGGACAGTCGGGACGGTGATCACCGTGCTGGCTCCCAATTCTTATACGGTCGTATCGTCCGGCGGTTACAGCGTGATTTATGGCGGGATAGAGGAGCTGGCACCGGCTGTCGGCATGCCGGTGACGTTGAACTATAACGGCAACGACTATGATCTGGTGATCGCCAGCTATGCCCCGGGCGTTCCGGCGGTGCCGGGGGTAGGTGGCAGTGCCGCAACCATAACTGCCAGCGCCGCGCCGACGACTTACGATTTCAGTACCGCGCCGGTGACGTTCAGCATCAGCTGGCAGGGCACGACATTCCCGGTCTCGCTGGTTACCAACTACGTCACCATGTCGGGTCTGGTGTCCTCGATCACTTCGCAGCTCTCAGGCTCCGGCCTGGTCGCTCGTGATAACAGTGGGCGTCTCGAAATCGGTGAGTCCAGCAGCCCGTTCGCTGGCGGCTCTATCACCAACAGCCCCTTACCCGCTGCTGCGTTCGGCGATACACCAGTCAATAAGGCGGGCGTGAAGTCAACGGGCGGCACAGCAGAAGTCAGGGCGCACATTACTCTGGCCTACAACAGCGCCGCCGGAGCTCCGTTTACCGGACTACCGGAGGGTATTCAGCGCTTCTCGCTGGGGCTGGCTGGCAATCAGTTCAGGATCACCGATGTTGACAGCCAGACTGTCACGGTTGAACGGGTAACGGTCACCACAGGCCCGGCAGGTGAGACGATCACTACGCCAGACCCGTCCTGGCCCGGCTTCACAGAGCGCACGCTGCTGGATGCCACCGTGACGGGTGTCAGCGATGACTATGAGTGGGTCGGACCTTTCCTGGCCTGCCCGGATGGCGAGATGCTTGACGCATTCGAGGTGAACATCAACTTCCAGAGCGGCCTGGTGCGTTACACCGACAAGGGGAATAAGCGCTCCATGCCGGTACGCCTGGTTATCCAGTATCGCAAGGTTGGCACCACCACCTGGTCGCAGCAGTCACCGTTCTATTCCCGCAGCACTGAGAACCAGATCGGGTTTACGCTCCGCTACAACGTCTCTCCCGGACAGTATGAGATCCGCATGCGCCGCACCGAGCCGGTCAAAGGCGGTAGTACCCGCGATCAGGTGTTCTGGCAGGCGCTGCGCTCACGGCTGAGTAAGCGTCCCACGAAGTACGACGGCGTCACCACCATGGCCCTGACCGTGCGCACGGGGAACCGCCTGGCGGCCATGTCCGATCGCCGGATAAGCGTCACGCCAACACGGCTTTACAGTGGAGGGAGGACGGCGCGGAGTATCAGCGGTGCGCTTTACCACGTACTGGAGTCGCTGGGGTTCACGGCCAGCCAGATTGACACGGCGGCGATTAACGCTCTGGAGCAAACTTACTGGACGCCCCGCGGTGAGAAGTTCGACTGGGCCAGCGGCGAGAGCAAGTCAGCGCTTGAAGTGCTTCAGAAGATCACCAACGCCGGGATGGGATACTTCCTTTTATCGGATGGCCTGGCCTCTGCCGGCAGGGAAGGGATTAAACCCTGGGTCGGCATGATCACCCCGCAGGAAACCACCGAGGAACTGCAGACCGCGTTTAAGGCCCCGTCGCAGGATGATTACGACGGCGTGGACGTGACCTATATCAACGGCACCACCTGGGCAGAAGAAACCGTGCAGTGCCGCCAGCCTGGCAATCCTACACCTGTGAAAGTCGAGAGCTACACGCTGGATGGCGTTCTGGATGAGGACCGCGCTTACCGCATCGGCATGCGCCGGTTACTGGGCTACCAGCTGCAGCGCCTGCAGCACACCACCTCAACCGAGATGGATGCGCTCTGCTACGAGTTCATGGATCGCATTGTACTGGCCGACGACATACCGGGAAGCCAGACGCTGAGCTGCCTGATTACGGATATGACGTATGACAGCAGCAAAATTACCCTGACACTCAGTGAGGCGCCGAACTGGTCGTTCCAGAACCCGCGCGTGATTATCCGACATCAGGATGGTCGGGCATCGGTAATGGTAGTGCCGACACGCATTGACGATTACACCCTCTCGGTGCCGTACAGCGCAGCGCTGGAGCCGGAACTGTGGGCGATGAACGATCCGTATATTGAGCCGCCGCGCCTGCTTTTCTGCTCATCTGTCCGGGTCCCGTATGACGCACTGGTAGGGGAAATTACGCCGGGCAACGAAGGAATCAGCCAGGTAACGGCCATTCAGTATCACCCGGGCAAATATGCCTATGACGATGCCGCATATCCTGGCGACGTCGCTTAACAGCCATTCAATATTATCAAACCCGCTTCGGCGGGTTTTTTTATGCCCGGAGCGAGCATGACTACCTATTTCACGAAAGAACCGCTGGGATCAACGAGTCCGTATGTTTTATTCGATAACGCCCAGAACTTTGACTGCGCGCTGAACGATATCACCCAAGCGATATGGCTGGACCGATTTGGCAGAGGAAGACAAACGTACTGGGGAATGGAGCTACGTTTTAATGAGTTTATTGCGGATTCTGGTTATAAGGTTGTCGGTGATTATATCAACGGCCCACTTATCATTACTGAGCATAACCAGCTAATCCGTTATCAGAATGAACTGTGGAAGTTAAATGCCGCAACCAGCATCCCTTTCACTACAAGCGGTAATGACTCAACGTCATGGGCAATCGATTCTTTACATTTAGTAAGTGTGGGAGATGCGGCATTAAGACAGCAAATCTCCGATCCTGATGGTGCCACTAAATACCCGGAACTTCAGATAGCGCGCTGGCGTGACGAGGGAAATGTTAAGGGGTGGGGGGTAAAGGGGGATGACTCTACCAACGATACGCAATCGTTCCTGAACGCAATTGCATATTGCAAAGATAATCGTAAAACACTGAACGTTCCCACCGGGAAGTATCGCACGTCCGGGAATCTTGAATTGCCTGATGATGTGAGCATTATTTGCGAGCCTGGCGTGGTGTTTCAAAATATTGATACAACAAACAAGACCTTTCCTTGCTTTACGATTTCGGGCGGAGCAAAGCGGGCTGTTCTGGGTACCATTGACGGTTATAAAGAAGGGATCGTCGTCAAGCGCAACACCAAAAACATCCTGTTTAATGTCATCAGCAATTGTACCAGTGGTGTGGTTTTCAGAGCAGAACGCGTTGCCGGGAGTGACTTCAGTACGCTGGATAACATCATCACCGGGACGCAAATAGGCCGCTGTGAAAATGGAATTGTTTTCGAGCAAAATGCACAGGGCCTGGTTCAGCAAGGAAATGAAGTCAGAGTAAATTTTATCAGTGGCACAAAACACTGTGTGGTATGGGATGATCTTGGTACGCATACTGCGTCGAGCAACTGGGACAGCAACTTTGTGGAGCTGCAGGCAGCAGATCCTTACCATATTGCAGGGGCCAGCATCATCTATAACAAAACTGCCTATTCCGTGCTGGTGAATACTGTAAACGTTGTTAAGTGGTGCGGTGGCTGGACAGGTGCGGCAGAGATGTCTTTGCTGAGAGGCGGTAACTTCGATGCCTGCGCGTTTGACTTCTCTCTTGCGCAGTCCCTTACCCCTGATATGGTTTGTGAGCCATCGCAACGCGCATCCTTTGGAACCTGTCAGGTCCGCTCTACTCGCCATGGTAACACCGCCGCCGCAACACCGCCCGTATGCGTGGATCAGGCGAATATCGCCACATTTAATGGCGGCGTCCCGTTGCATCAGGGTGTGTTTAAAGTACGTGTTGCTGCACCAGAGCTGGCCCCGGGAGCTCAGTACATAGCGTATTTCAATCATGCTTTTTGTGTCAGTGCTAACAGCAGTAAGTTTGCTGTGCGGCAGGTTCGCACCGGCGGTAATGGCATATCTGTGCAATTGAGAGATAGTGCGTCAACAGCTCTTGGTGCTGTCAGGGTGATAATTGTTAATCCGACGAATGCAGTGATGGGAGCCGGAAACGTTGACATCGTAATTACATGTGTGGGGTAGAAAACATGGATGCATCACCTTTGCTGCATGCGCTCTGTGCCGTTTCCCTACAATGTATGTTCGGGGTTATGACCGGCAACTGGATTTCCGGTGCCTTCATAGGCTGCACCTGGTTTATCGCCCGGGAACATACCCAGGCGGAGTATCGCTGGATTGCCCAGTTTGGCGCAGGGAAGCGCGCCAACATGCCCTGGTGGGGAGGGTTCGACTGGCGAGCCTGGAATCTGCCCAGCCTGCTCGACTGGCTGGTTCCGGTGCTGGCCTGCAGTGCCGTTTATTTTGTCTCCACCATCTGGCTCTGTAGCCGACATTGATAGGCGTCGCCGCATTGATCTGCACTCTCTTTAAAACTACTGTATATAAAAACAGTAAAAAGGAGTGCAAATCATGCCCCGCAAAAAAGACATTAATGCCGCATTTACGGCAGCGATACAGCAAAACCCGAAAGGATTTCAGTGTTTACGCACTGATGACTTCATTCGAAAACTGGCGAAGGTTCACTGGCATTTCAGCCGTGCTGACGCCAACGAGTGGATAAAGTACTATCAGCCAGACTTTGCTGACAAGACGCCGGACAGCAGCGAGAACCGCTACTGGATCCTCCGCAACATGGGGAGGGTGCTCTGATGGGTTTTCCCTCTCCAGCGGCTGATTACATAGCCCCTCGTTTATCTCCGGAAATTATCTGCGGCATAGGAATCGACAGTCGCATCCTGGAAACATCATCCGGGTTCGCTGTTATCGAGCCAGTCACCAGGCTGGTGCAGGGGCAGACTCTCCTGATCCTGACTGGCGGGCGAACGCAGTTCGCGAAGCTGAGGGGCAGGGCGCTAATAACGGATGACGGCGAAGCGATAGAGGGCGAAGCAGCTGAAGAAGTGGATGTCCTCGGGCGGGTCACTTTCTTCATCAACAGCACAGACGCGGATGACATACCCACTATATGAGGCTGTAGCGCTCATCCAACCCAAGAAATTATGTTCTGCAAAACTATTTTTTAAGATCTAAAAATCATCAGCTTAAATAGGTGATGTTTATCGATAAATTTCGAGCTGAAATTCGATGAAAGTTCTTACATATCAGACTGATAAATTAATATCAGAATGCTACCGGTCTGGTACATGGATATCGACACCGAAGTGCGCTTTAAGGCGGGGGATCAGCAGCAAAATATCAATACCCGTCTGGATCCGTGGGTGTTTATGTTCTCGGCGGGATATCGCTTCTGACGTAAAAA